>OFMJ01000314.1_pt1 | contig 56175 bp, 45 predicted proteins | sample 1541801 | NCBI WGS metagenome assembly OFMJ01 (sample SAMN04209234, study PRJEB22552) | human gut metagenome | biome: gut; material: feces | host: Homo sapiens | place: USA: Oklahoma
GACCCCCGGGCCGGAAACGCCGACATTGATCACACATTCCGGCTCCCCGACCCCATGAAATGCACCGGCCATAAACGGGTTGTCCTCAACGGCATTGGCAAACACCACCAGCTTGGCGGCGCCTAAGCCACCGTTGTCCGCAGTAAGCTCGGACGTTTTTTTGATGATAAACCCCATCTCCCGAACAGCATCCATATTGATGCCTGCCTTGGTGGAGCCGACATTGACAGAGGCGCATACGCGCTCGGTAGCTGCCAGCGCTTCGGGGATGGATTGGATCAGCACGCGGTCTCCGTTGGTGAACCCTTTATGTACCAATGCGCTAAAGCCGCCAATGAAATTTACGCCAACCGCTTTGGCCGCATCATCCAGCGCCTTGGCGATGGCAACATAGCTGTCTGCGCCGGTATTTTGCGCGATCAGGGAAATCGGCGTCACGCTGATACGTTTGTTTACAATGGGGATGCCCAGCTCCTCTTCAATGGTCTCGCCGGTTCTTACGAGATTTTCCGCCCGGCGCGTGATTTTATCATATACATTCTGCGCCGTTTTTTCCAGGCTGCCGGCGCCGCAATCCAAAAGCGAAATGCCCATGGTAATGGTGCGGATATCCAGGTTTTCCTGGCGGATCATGCGTAGGGTATCCAGAACCTCATTTTGGTCAATTCTCTGCATGGCGCTTCCCCTCATATCCGATGCATGGAATTGAAGATGTCCTCATGCTGGCAGAGGATGGATAACTCCAATTCTTCTCCCAGCTTGGAAAGAGCTTCCTTCAATTCATGGAAAGAGACAGTGCAGGGCGCAACATCCACCAGCATGACCATGGAAAAATACTCCTGCATGATGGTTTGGTTGATATCTAAAATATTTACGCCGCATTCGTACAATAGGGTTGAAACTTTTGCGATGATGCCCGGTTTATCAAAACCGAGAACAGTTACAATGGTTTTTATCATAAGATCCTCCTGCTAGCATGCCAGTTCGCCAAAAACAAGCATTATTCTTTATTTTAATCGCATTGGCACAGCCGCGCAACCCAATCACTGTGATTTCCAGGAAAAAAGGCCGGGAGATGCCGGCCTTTGGAGCAAAATCAGTATTCTTTTTTGCTGCATATACGGCAGGAGAGCCGGTAGGAGAGAAAGACGAGGGCCGCCAGCAGCAAGGGAACGAGAGGCAGCAGCCAATCCAGCAGGGCAAGCAGGCGATCCAATGCATAGGCATAATTTTGGGCGGCAATCATTACACCTACGATACAAAGAGCGATGACCACGGCATAGATGCGCCCGCGGTCCACGCCGAACCGAAAGGCAATGGGCATGATAAAGGAAATCAATAGCAAGCTGACGCCTGCCACGGCAAACGAACTGTATAGCAGCAGGGAAAAGGATTCTTTGCTGAAAAGCAGGATGATACCACCGCAGGCTAGATTGAGGAGAAAGCAGATTGCCACGGTGCTCAGAGCGAACAAGTACCGCCCCTGGACGAGATCTCTGCGGGAAAGAGGCAGGGACAGCGCATAGCGGTCCCAATTTGCATAGGTATCGTATGTAAAAGCGCTGAAGGTTACGATGACAGCCGCCATGGCGGAGAATCCCGCAAAAAAGGAGACTTGCTGGCTGAAAACGCTGGTGATCAAGTACAGCGCCAATAGCAATACAAGTGCACTAAGATTTTTTTTGAGAGAGAGAAATTCTTTATATAGCAGACCCTTCATAGCGACGGTACTCCTTTACTGTAAAACAGCATGATCTGTTCGATGGTAGCGGGTTCCAGAGCCATTTGTTCGGATAGGCGAATGTGTTCTTTTTGGGTCACCAGCGCCTCGCAGTGGAAATCATGGGGGATGACGCGCACGATCTGCCGGGGATCCAAGGTATGGAGGGCGGAAACACTGCACCGCAGTACGCCATACTGCTCTTTTAGACGATCCTTCTCCTGGCTAAAAAGCATCTTTCCTTGATGCAGCAGCGTTACGTAATCGGCGATTTTGTCCAAATCGCTGGTAATATGTGAGGAAAAGAGGATAGAATGCGTTTCATCCTGGATAAACTCTAAAAACAGATCCAGAATCTCACTGCGCACGATAGGGTCTAACCCGCTGGTAGCCTCGTCTAAAATCAATAACCGGGGATGATGAGCCAATGCATTGGCGATAAACAATTTCATGCGCATGCCACGAGAGAATTTTTGTATGGATTGCCGAAAGGGCAACTGGAATTGATCCAACAGCCGGCGGTACAGGGCAGGGTCCCATTGCTTATACATCCCAGCCATGCAGCGCTGCACATCTTGCGCGGTAAGCCCCTCATAAAAAAAGCTGTTTTCCCATACGACCCCGATTTGCTCTTTGAACAAAGCGCTGTCCGAACAAACCGGCCTGCCAAAAAGGCGGATTTCTCCGCTGTCAGGGTGTACAATATCCAGCAAAGCCTTGAGTGTGGTGGTTTTGCCGGCGCCGTTTTCTCCAATAAGCCCCATGATGCATCCCTCCGGCAGAGAAAAGGAAATATCCCGGAGCGCAAAGGAAGCGTAAGATTTGTTTAAGCCTGAAATCTCTATCATATTTGGCATGGTATCAAATGTCCTCCTGATACAAAAGATGAAGGATGGGAAGCAGCTCCGACTCTTCAATGCTGCACTGGCGGGCCAGCAACACGGCCTCGTGAAGATGGCCCTCTATGAGGCGGAGCTGCTCTTCCTTTAGGAAATCCTCGTTTTTACTGGCGACAAAGCTGCCCTTTCCTACGATGGTTTCTATAAAGCCTTCGCGCTCAAGCTCTTCATAGGCCCGTTTCGTAGTGATGACGCTGATGCGCAGATCTTTGGCCAGCAGCCGCATGCTGGGCAGGGCGTCCCCCGCCTGTAAGACATTGGAAAGGATAAGCTGCTTGATCTGTGAGACGATCTGTTCATAGATCGGTTTGCCGCTGGCATTAGAAATGATGATATTCAACGGGAACCTCCCACTATATATATTGTATATAAAGTATATATACAATATATGACTATTTGCCGGTATTGTCAAGAGCAAAAGGCGGATGTATTCAATGCATTGACAAATCATACGCTGGCCGATACACTGAACACGATTGCCCGAAGGGCGTAAGAGACAGAGGTTTATAAAGCATGAAACAGAAAAAAAGCAAAAAAAGCATACGGCGCCCCAACGGTTTTTTATATACGGTGGGCTGCATGGCGATCACGCCGTATCTTAAAATAAAATATAAGTTTACCAAGGATACGGCTGGTATCCGGGGGATAAAGCCGCCGTATCTTTTGCTTTGCAACCATACATCAGGGATGGACTGGCTGCCGACGGTAGCGGGTATGTATCCACAAAAGATGAATATTGTAACGGCACAGCACTATTTTTACGACCAGCCGCTGAAAACCATTTTGCCTTGGCTGGGCGCGATTGCAAAACAGCAGTTTCAGGTAGACGTGAGCAGCATACAGAAGATGAAAAAAGTCGCAGCCATGGGCGGAATCATCAATATATTTCCCGAGGGGCAGGTAAGCATAGACGGGAAATTGGGCTTTGTGCATCCCTCCATTGCCAAACTGGTACAGTTTTTGGGCATTCCCGTGGTCATTGGCAAGCTACAGGGGGCAGGCGCCTGCAAGCCAAAATGGGCGAAGGCTTGGAGAAGAGGCCCTGTCAAATTTACAGCCAGGCCGCTTTTAACGGCTGAGCAGGTAAAGCAAATGCCGCGGGATGCGCTGTATCATACGCTGACAGAGGCGTTGGCTTTTGATGAGGGAGAAAGCATCCGAGCAAACGCATGGCACTATAAGGGGAAGGACCTGGCCAGGGGCTTAGAAAATGCATTGTACCAATGCCCAAGCTGCGGACAGGAATTTTGCACGTTTTCGGAGAAGGATCAGCTGATATGCAGGGCCTGCGGCAACGCAGTGCGCATAGACGACCAGCTGGTATTGCATGCGATGAGCCCAAAGGACAAGGCATTCCCGACGATTGCGCAATGGCTGGATTGGCAGCGTGAAAGGTTAAGGGAAAAAGCGGCGCAGCCCGGGTTTGCGCTGGTGGAGTCTGTTGTATTGAAGGATCCCAGACAGGCAGGCAGCGGGTTTGAGAAAAAAGGGTGCGGAAAAGCCAGCTTTACATGGGAGGGCATGCGCTATCAAGGCGAAATTGACGGGCAGACAGGGGAACGCTTATTTCCCAAAGAGCATCTTGCCATGATCCCCTATGCCTGCGGGGTTGATCTTGAGGTCCCTTACGGACGGAGTATCTGCGTGCTGGAACCGGAAAACAAGCAGTCTGTCATGCAATGGATCTTATTTTCTGAGCTGCTGCGGGAAAGGAAACAGGAAAAGAAGGCATAGGCCTTCTTTTTTTCGCCAAAGCCCTTTTTAAGGCATAGAATAAAGGGAAAGGGGCGTAGGGTATGAAGAAAAAGGGGAATTGTGTGACCACCATACCGATGATGGCGGCTGCTGTTGCCAGTGCATTGGCCTGTGGCCAGACAGAGACACAAATTGAGCAATGGCGCTGCTTTTTAGGGGCAGTCATCAGCAATCTAACGCTGATTCTGGTGCATTGTGATTTAGCCCCGGAGCTGGAAGCGATTTCAGAGGAAGTGGAAGAGCTAGCAGAGCAAGCGGAGCAAGACGCCTAATGGGTGCTTGCCAAACGTCTTATGGCTGATTACAATAGAAAACAGACCATGAGAAAAGAGGAAACGGCATGTCGGTAGACAAGGTAAAGGCATATTTACATCAGTGGGGCCGTGCGGAGGATATATTGGAATTCCCCGTTTCCAGTGCAACGGTGCAGTTGGCGGCGGAGGCTTTGCAGGTGATCCCGGCTCGTATCGCAAAGACGCTTTCTTTCAAGGGGAAGGAGGATCGGGGCATCCTGATCGTAGCTGCAGGGGATGCAAAGATTGATAATGCAAAGTTCAAGCATTTTTTCGGGCTGAAGGCAAAGATGCTGACGCCAGAGGAAGTGCTGCTGTATACAGGACATGCCGTGGGCGGCGTATGCCCGTTTGCCATAGACAACCCGCAGGTCGATTGTTATTTGGATATCTCCCTGCAAAGATTTGAAACGGTATATCCGGCTGCCGGCAGCAGCAATTCTGCCATTGAGCTGACTTGTGATGAGCTGGCTGCCTATGCGCACAGCACAGCATGGATCGACGTGTGTAAGGGATGGCAGGAGGAAAGGGTTGACAGAGGAGAAAACCCCGCACTATAATGGAAAAAAATACATTGTCTGTTTCGGGGCGAGGTGTAATTCCTCACCGGTGGTGAAACGCCGATAGGCGGCAAGTCCACGAGCTTTGGCCGAACTGGTTAGAATCCAGTACCGACGGTATAGTCCGGATGAAAGAAACAACACAGAGGATTGTTTTCTGTGCGCCCTTTATCGGATGGATAAGGGGCCTTTCTTTTTCTCTATCGGGCAGGCAACAAAGGAGAAGAGAAACATGAACACATCTACAAAGATCATCCTGTGGTCAGTGCTGGCGGTGTTTTTGGTCGTCTTGTTCGTTGTGGACCTCAACAAGAAGAACAAAAAACGCCAGCAAAATACCCAGCGGCTTGTTATGATGGCGGTGCTGGTTGCGCTTTCCATCGTCATGCTGCTGCTGATCCGGTTCCCCATTTTCCCAAGCGCCGCGTTTTTGGAATACGATCCGGCAGACATCCCCATTTTCCTGGGCACCTTTGCCTACGGGCCCTTGGCCGGCTTTGCGCTGACGGTGGTGGCCTCCATCATACAGGGTATGACGGTAAGCGCCGGCAGCGGCTTTATTGGTATCTTGATGCATATTTTTGCGACAGGGTCGTTCGTGCTGGTGGCAGGCAACTGGTACAGGCTCCATAAGACAAAAAAACAGGCAGTCGTGGCGCTGGTATTGGGCTGCGCAGTGATGACGGTGTCGATGATGGTATGGAATTACTTTGTCACCCCGATTTTTATGGGCATGCCGCGTGCAGCTGTGGCCCCGATGCTTTTCCCGGTCATTTTGCCGTTTAATTTAATCAAGAGCGGGGTCAACTCACTGATTACCTTCCTGCTCTATAAGCGGTTTTCCAAGGTACGGTATCTTCCCCTGCACAGCAAATAAAAAAAGAGCCTTATGGCTCTTTTTTTATTTCTGTATCTGAAGCCTGGGGATGGTATCAATGTCATACGGGGTTTCCTGATAGACAAAATTCAGCCAGTTAAAATAAAATAAGTTGGCGTGTGCCCGCCATTGCACGAGGGGAGGCAGGGAAGGATCGTCATTTTGAAAATAATGCTGCGGGATCTGGATCCTTGCACCGCGCTGCACATCGCGTTGATATTCATATAACAGCGTATCTCTATCATATTCTCCATGCCCGGTGATAAAGATTTGCCGGCCATCCGGCGTCATGACCAAGCCTACCCCTGCTTCTCCGGATTCGCAGACAGTCTCCAGCCCGCGTATCTTTTCAATGTCCTCCTTGCGCACCTCGGTATGGCGGGAATGAGGCATATAAAAGACATCGTCAAACCCGCGGAGCAGCGGGTTATGCTCTGTTAAAATATGGTGCGAGAATACGCCGAACAGCTTTTCCTGCAGCTCATATTTGGGTATGCCGTAATGGTGATACAGCGCCGCCTGGGCACCCCAGCAAATATGGATGGAGGAGAATACGTTTTCCAGGGACCATTCCATCAGCATTTTCAGTTCATCCCAATAGGCGACCTGTTCATAGTCCAGCTTTTCCACCGGAGCCCCGGTAAAGATCATCCCGTCAAATTTTTCCGATTGAATTTGTTCAAATGTTTTATAAAATGTCTGCAAATGAGCCAACGGCGTATGCGTAGAAAGATACGATTGCGGATGAACCAGCGTAATGTCTACTTGCAGCGGCGTATTGCTCAGCAGGCGCAGCAGTTGAGTCTCTGTTGTGATCTTTGTCGGCATCACGTTGAAAATCGCAATTTTCAATGGGCGGATATCTTGTGTCGTGGCGCGGTCCTCTGTCATCACAAAGATGTTTTCACTGGACAGGATCGCGGCGGACGGCAAAGCATTGGGAATACGAATGGGCATCGCTGGACCATCTCTCTTTTTGGTTTTTCGGCTATTGTATCATGGCAAAAAAATGATTGTCAATGCGCAAAGAAAAAGGAGGGCTTACCCCTCCTCCGGCATTTTGTAGACCAATGCGCCGCTTCGCTTATGCTGTGTAGCTTTATGGGCCCGCTGGATGACGGCGATGTCCTCCGGCCGGCCTGTGCCATGTAAGATGTATTCATCAATGGCGGCATAGGTAACGCCCATTTCCTGCTCATCGGTCTGCCCTTCAAATAGCCCTGCGGAGGGGGCCTTTTCGATGATTTCGGCGGGCGCACCCAAATAACGCAGGAAATCAAAAATCTCTGTGGCAGTCAGATCGGCAATGGGATTAAAGTCAAAAGCACCGTCACCCCACTTGGTGAAATATCCCATATACCGCTCACTGCGATTGCCGGTGCCGGCGACAAGGCAGCCTTTACTCTGCGCCAATGCGTAGAGCGTTGTCATGCGCAGCCGCGGATTGATATTCATACCGGCAGGGCCATCCAGAGACGATACCGGCCCCAGAGCCTGGATAAAGGAAGCCTTGATGTCCGTAAGATCTACTTGTACTGCTTCAATGTCAAATTGCTGACTCATCAGCAGTGCATGGTCCCTGTCTATGCCGAAATTACGGCTGGAAGAACACGGCATGATAACGCCTGTTACCTGCGGCGTAGCCAAACGACATAAAATACCGACCAAACAGCAGTCCTTGCCGCCGCTGTTGCCGAAAACGACCCCTTTGGCGCCGGATGCTTTGAGGACGGATTGTATAAAGGAAACACGGGCTTGTTTTTCTGCGGCCCAATCACGCAGCATGATCCTTCACTCCTTTACAAAACAAAAGGGAGAGCGGTTCTCCCTTTCTTTGTTTAATATTGGGTCAGATAGCGGTCCACTTCCCACTGATGGACCTGCACACGGTATTGGTCAAACTCCAGGCGCTTGGCCGTTACATATTTATCAAACACATGGTCGCCCAGGGTTTCGCGCATCAGCGGGTCATTCACCATATCCTGAATGGCTTCATCCAGCGTGCCGGGCAGATTGCCCACCTTTTTCTCAATGCGTTCCTCTTCGCTCATGTGGTAGATATTGCCGTCCACGGGCAGGGGCGGCATCAAGCCGCGTTCAATGCCGTCCAAGCCGGCCCGGAGCACCAGCGCCAGCAGCAGATACGGATTGCAGGACGGATCAGGAGAACGAAGCTCCACACGGGTAGAATTGCCGCGCGCTGCCGGCACGCGGATCAGGGGGCTTCGGTTGCGCGCGGACCAGGCGATGTATACAGGCGCTTCATAGCCTGGCACCAAGCGTTTATAGGAATTGACCAACGGATTGGCAATGGCCGTGATGCCCTTAGCATGCTCCAGCACGCCGGCGATGAACTGCAAGGCTTCGGTAGACAGGCCAAACTGCTTATCCGGATCATAGAAAGCATTTTTGCCGTCCTTGAATAGCGACATATTGGTGTGCATGCCATTGCCCGCCACGCCGAATAACGGCTTTGGCATAAAGGTGGCATGCAGCTTATGCTTTTGCGCGATGGTTTTCACTGCCAGCTTAAAGGTAACGATATCGTCTGCGGCAGTCAATGCCTCCGCATACTTGAAATCGATTTCATGCTGGCCGGGCGCACATTCATGATGGGAAGCCTCGATCTCAAAGCCCATTTCTTCCAGCGCCAAACAGATGGCGATGCGGGCCTCTTCCCCCATATCCACGGGGCCGAGATCAAAGTAACCGGCTGCGTCATGGGTATGTGTGGTGGGCGAGCCGTCCTCCCTGGTATGGAAGAGAAAAAATTCCAATTCCGGGCCGACATTGAAAGAATATCCCATTTTGGAGGCATGGTCCAGCGCACGGATCAGGACATTGCGCGGATCCCCTTCAAACGGGGTATGGTCCGGACGGTATACGTTGCAAATCAAACGCGCGATGCGGTGCTCCTCCGGCGTCCAGGGATAGATGACAAAGGAATCCAGATCCGGATACAAACGCATATCCGATTCCTCGATGCGCACAAAGCCCTCAATGGAAGAGCCGTCAAACATACAATCGTTTTTCAAAGCCTTTTCCAACTGTTTGTCGGTGATCGCCACGTTTTTCAGCGAGCCCAAGATGTCTGTAAACTGCAAACGGATAAAACGCACATTGTTTTCGCGTACCATTTGCATGACCTGTTCTTTGGTATACTTTGCCATAGATGCCTCCTAAAGATTTTCCAATGGGATTCTATATGAGGAAAGCAAACAGAGAAGGCCCTAAGGCCCAGCGTTTGCATACCGGTTTATGAATAAAAGTATCATACCATAAAAATAAGAAGTTTGAAACGAAAAAGAAGAAATCAGGGAAAATCAAAACAGCACGCAGGGCAGCGTGCTGTTTGGCGATGAGTATTTAGGTTGGTCAGTCCTCCATTTTATCCGGGCTGACCCGCTTGTTCTCCAAGCCGATCTCCACAACAAAGGAAAACAGCGAATACAATACGGCCATCAGCGGAACGCCCAGGAACATGCCGACAACGCCGAAGAACCCGCCGCCGACCAGGATGCCGAACATGACCCAAAATGCGGACAGCCCCATTTTGTTGCCGCATAGCCAGGGGATCAATACATTGCCCTCCAAAGCCTGGACGATGACCACAGTGATAAGGAATAATAGAAAATGGCTGGGGCTAAAGACCAAAAGCAGCAGCAAACAGATGATGCCGCCCACAATCGGCCCAAAAAACGGAATGAGATTGAAAATGCCCATGATCAGGCATAGCAGCAGCGCATAAGGTATGCTGAAAATAGAGCATACCACAAAGATAACTACGGACACCAGCAGAGAGGTAAACAGCTTGCTGTTGATGAACATGGAAAACATCATGTTGGCATTGTGCAGGATCAACAGCGTCAGATCCCCCTTGGATTCCGGCAGGATCCAGTACAAAATCTTTTTAGACTGCCGCATGAAGTTTTCCTTGCCGTATAAAACATAGACGGACAGCAGCAGTGCCAGCAAAAAGTTGATGGCGCTGTTGGTGATATTCTGCATAACAGAGGCCAGGGAAACAGTGATCAACCCAAACGATTCCAGGACCTTTTCTCCCAGCTCAGTCAAGCTGCCGGCAATTTCCGTGATTTTGTCCGGCGTTACATGCCAGTGGGACAAAACGGAATTCAGCGTTTCATTGATGCCGCCGACATATTGCGGGAAACGGTCTATCACGGTGGTGATGCTTTCAATGAACTGAGGGACAATGGAAATAATGAGAAATACCAAAATGCCAATGACCAACAGATACACAATGGCAACGGAAAGCGCACGGACGGCCTTTTTTGGCAGTTTGGTTTTGGACAGCAGCTTTTCAAAAAACATCATAGGCCGGTTCAGCAAATAGGCCATGACAAAGGCTAAAATAAAAGGGAATAAAACATTAAGCACCTTACCGATAAAGGCAAGGACGCCGGGGAAATTATCTAAAAAAAAACAAATAGGATCAACAGAACGCCTACATACAGCGCACAGTTTGCGATTTTACGTACATCACGCGCATTCATGGCTGGATCCTCCTTTATAAAAGTCTCTTTTGAACATACCTTATTTTGCCTAATGAAACAAGTCCTATCCTTAAATTTCGGAGAAAAATCAATCAAAAGACAAGGATCCCCAAGAAAAAAGCAGCCAAGGGCTGCTTTTCCTTTTATTCCAATACAAGGCGCACCTTTTTGAACACATCCCCGGAGCCTACGGCCACGACAAGATCGCCAGGCTGCCAATGCGCATGCAGATAATCCCGAATATCCTCAAACGTGGGCAAATATTCAACCTTGGTGCCGTTGTTGGCAATTTTGGCGACCAGGTCTTTGGCGTGGACGATGCCGGTATCGATATCGCGGCCGGGATAGATGTCCGGAACCAAGACCTCATCAGCATCTTCAAAGCATTTCCCATACTTTTCCATCAGCGTTTTGGCGCGTGTATAGGAGTTGCATTGGAAAATACACCACAGCTTTTTGTGCGGGGTTTGTTTGGCGGCCTGTAAGCAGGCACGGATCTCGCTGGGATGATGGGCGTAATCATGAAACAGCTTTACGCCGTCCTTTTCGCCAAAAAACTCGAACCTGCGCGCTACCAGCCGGTATTCGGCCAAAGCGCCGGCAATGCAGTCGTATGGTACGCCCAGCTGACGCGACACCGCGATGGCGGCCAACGCATTTTGCACGTTATGGCGGCCGGGTACGCCCAGTTGGATTTTCTGCACAGGCACGCCTTGCTCCAGCACCGTGAAGGAGGGATGGCCATAACCGTCGTATTCGATGTGCTGAGCCTGATAATCAGCCTTGGTATCCAAAGCATAGGTCACCGTGCGCACAGGGCAGTCTTTGACCAGCGCCGCCACGCGCCAATCCTCTATGTTGGCGACAAAAACACCCGTTTTTGGCATAAGGTGGATAAACTCATCAAATACGGAAGCGATCTCGTCGATATCCTTATAGCAATCCAAATGATCGTCGTCGATGTTGTTGATGACCTCGATGGTGGGGTGCAGCGTAAGAAAGCTGCGGACATATTCGCACGCCTCGGTGACGAATAGCCCGCTCTGCCCTACACGGGTACCGCCTGTTAAAAACTCTACCTCTCCGCCAACATGGATGGTGGGGTCTTTTTTTGCTTTCAGCAGGATCAGGCCAAGCATAGAGGTGATGGTGGTTTTGCCATGGCAGCCTGCGATGCCGACGACCTCCTCAAAATGTCCGGAAATCATGCCCAGCAAAACGGAGCGCTCAATGGCAGGAAGGCCCTTTGCCAAGGCGGCGGCCATTTCCGGGTTTGTCGGCTTGATGGCGGCGCTGTATACAATGGCATCCGCCCCTTCGATCTGGCTGGCCTTTTGGCCGATATATACCTTGATGCCAAGGCTTTCTAAATGGTCAGTAAAGGCAGAAGCAATGCGGTCCGAACCGGTCACGGTATATCCCTGATGATGCATGATCATCGCCAGGCCGTTCATGCTGCAGCCGCCAATGCCGATGAAATGCAGGTGTTGTCCCTTTTTCAGTGTAAATGAGCTAGACAATGCTTTTCCGCTCCTTTATATGGTTTGTTTCATTATACTCGCTGGATTGCCGGTTTATCAACCTTTAGGGACAAAACCGAAAAAACAGGAACACAATAGGGGGCATAAAATGGAAGGGTGCGTCATAAATTGCAGGGGAGAGGGGAAACAACATGCCGCTAACGGATAGGGAAATTTTTGCACGTTTGATCCAGTGTGAAGCTGGAGGAGAAGGTGATAACGGAATGAGGGCCGTGGCCAGCGTCGTGATGAACCGCGTCAACGCAAGCACAGGAGAATACGCCCGCATAGGGCAGGGCAGCATCCGAAAAATCATTTTTCAGCCGGGACAGTTTGTATGTGCGTCCGAAACGGAACGCGGCCGGTATAACCCACAAAACCTATATAATATGAGCCCGGAGCAGATCCATTTTGATATTGCGGACTGGGCCATCGCAGGCAACCGGCTGCTAAATCTAGGGCAGGCTCTGTGGTTTTTCAATCCATACAGCCCTACCTGCAAGGAAAACTTTCCCAGCGAGGTGGGGTATTTTGTCACGAGGATCGGAGACCATTGCTTTTATAACCCCACAGAGGCCTACAATGAGACATAGTGAAAGGAGAGGATATTATGGAGGTAGATCCGCAGATTTTGGATGATTTGATGAAAAATTCCGGCTATGAAGGACAGCAGGCCAATACAACCTCGGAATTTTATACAGAATCGTTTTCGGAGGTGCTCGCCAAAAGCATCGGCTATTTTGTAACGGCGGAATTTCTCATCGGCAGCAACAATTTGGTAGAGCGTTCCGGCATTTTATACGCTGTGGGCAATAATTTCATGACCCTACAGGAGGGGCCGGACGGACCGTTTATGATCTGTGATGTATATTCAATCAAGTTTGTTACGATCTACAATTCACGAACCCGGCCGGAGATCCTGAGCCATAGAAATTTCCAGACCAATGTATACCGCAATGCTTCTTATCCGGGGCAGCGGCGCTGAGAAAAAATCAAAAAGCCTTGCAGGCACAAATCGCCTGCAAGGCTTTTGCCTATACAGGATTAGTGCTTTGAGGCGTAGGCTTCACAGGATTCTATCACCCAGTGAATATGCTCGCTGGGAAGAGAATAATGGATGCTGCAATCTGAGCTGATGATGAGGTTCTGCTGGCCGGCGCTTTGCAAAAACGCCTCTGTCTGGCGTTGGATTTCTTCCTTGCTGCCGGTATAGAGAAGGGCGCCAGGCCGATGATCGAAGCCACCCATCAAAGTAGTCCCTGGCTTAAAGAAAGCGCGCGCTTTTTCAAAGGTATCGATTTGCTCTACGCGCATATCCCAGTTTACAGTTTGGTAAGGCAGGTCGTTCCACAGAGAAAGGTCATTTTCTCCGAGATCGCCGCAGATATGCATGATGTTGTGGGCGAAATTTTCATTGGCATGCTCTAAAAGCTGGCGGTCCAGAGGAAGCATTTCACGGCGAAATTCCTCTTCATCAAACTGAAAGGTCTTATGGTTTCTACGAAAGGAAAGCATGACGCCGTCCAGCGCGGTTTCTTCTTTATATGCATCCAGCAGCAGATCGTTGCAGTCACGCGCAAAGGCGACAGCGTCTTGTACAATCTGCCGGTGATTGCGCCAGGCAGAGAGCATATCCATACCGTTGAAATCCAGGCGCATGGATTTGCGGACATTGTTGAATGCCGTATACAGCAGCCCGAATACAGCAATATCGCCGGAAAGGGCTTCTGAAACCCGTTTGGCACGGTCTACTTGCTGGGCGATGAAGGGGTGTGTACGCTTGACGGGGCGAAGATGCTTAAAGTCCTCAATGGTCCCGGTGATATTTTCAATGGGACAGCCATCATTGCCGTCGCATTGCAAGAGCAGCATGTCCACCTTGCTTTCGCGGGCCCATTTGATATAGGCTCCTACGGAGTTGTCGGCATCCTGCTCGGGGAAATGCCGGTAAAGCATAACGGGAACCCGGTCGACAGGCAGCCCCTCCATAGCGTGTAAGGCCCTTGTTTTTGCGTTCATACTCAATTCTCCTTTATGATCAGATAATTTCATTTTAGCATATTTTGTGTGCCTTACCAACGTATGTTACAGGAGGAATCAAGGGAGGCGCATTTCGGGGCCCAAGAGGGTAAAGCGGCTTTTTGAAAATAGCAGGAGGCCGTCCCGGCGCATTTTGCCAAGCTCAGAGGAAAGGGCGCTTCGGTCTACGCATAAATAGTCCGCCAGCTGCTGACGGTTCAGCGGGATGACAAATGTAGGGCTGTGTGCCAGCCGGGCCTGCTCGGAAAGATAGGAAAGCAGCTTTGCGCGCAGGCTGCGCTTGGAAAGGTGTTCAATTTTTTGCGTCAGCATCTGGTTTTTTTTCGCTAGAATGTGGAGCAGGTTTGTTACCAATGTAAGGGGACAAGCAGAAAGCGTATCCGCTTGACGGAAAAGATCGGCTTGCAGAAACAGCGCCTCTACATCGCTATCGGCCAAGACAGAGACAGGAAGGGCCGGCGCTGCGCTCAAGGAGAACGATTCCCCAAACAATGCGCCTGGGCCAAGGCGTGCCAACAGGCTGCGGTGCCCCCAAAAATCCTCTTTTACGATGTGCAATTCTCCCTCCAGCACAAGCCCGAACTGCGGCGGCTGCCCGCAAGACATCAAATAAGCCCCCTTTGGATAACGGCGAGTATATGCGTGGAAGCTTTCCAGCGCCTGATGGATCTGCGGCTCTGTCAGGCCTTCAAATAAGGGGAAGCTGGCAAGTGATGCAATCAAATTTTTCATATTCTGCTCCTTTTGTTGTAAAAACAACGGAAAACCTTTTGATTGTATAGTACGATATACGCATCCAAAAAGCAAAGAGGATGAGGACAAGGAGAGATGAATCATGAGACGAAGGATCATTAAAATCGATACAGAAAAATGCAATGGCTGCGGGCTGTGCGCCAAGGCATGCCATGAAGGCGCGATTGCTATGGTGGATGGAAAAGCCGTGCTGGTACGGGATGATTATTGCGATGGGCTGGGGGATTGCCTGCCGGCCTGCCCAACAGGGGCGATCTCCTTTGAAGTCAGAGAGGCGGAAGCGTATGACCAGGCAGCCGTGAACCAAAGGCTTGGGAAGCAGGGGGCTTGTGCGGGCGCGCAGAGCCAAAAAATGACAAGCCGCAATTCGGGAAGCGCGTTGATGCAATGGCCGGTACAGATTCAGCTGGCCCCTGTCAATGCGCCGTATTTCAAGGGAGCCCATTTGCTCATTGCCGCAGACTGTACGGCGTATGCCTACCGGGAATTTCACACGGCCTTTATGGAGGGGCGCATTACGATGATCGGCTGCCCGAAGCTGGATGAAGCGCCGTATATAGAAAAGCTGAGCGCGATTTTTCAGCAAAATGATATCAAAGACATCACATTGGTTCGGATGGAAGTGCCGTGCTGCGGAGGGATGGACCGCATCATCCAGCAGGCCCTTTTGTTATCCGGCAAACAGATCCCCTACCGTGTAGAGACCCTTGCATTGGACGGCACTTGGAAATGAGAACGGACAAGCCGCGTTAAAATACCAAAAAATGGAGGATTTGCAAAACAGCGCATTTTTGCGCTGTTTTTGTTTCTTTTCAGGGGGAAAGCCATCGATTCTTAATGGAATTTTTATTTATCCCGGATGTTTGTTTGCACCTTCTTCATGAAAGATGGGCTACCATAAGAATTGCAAGGAGGGGAGAAATATGGAAAACAGTATCCTCTATACGGAAAAGGGAAAAAACGCTTTCATGCTAAGCTTCATAAATCTTTTCAGCAAGCATCCAGCTTTGAAATGGGCGCTGGTATGGACAGTGCTGCCGGTTCTCTCTGTGGCGGCGGTAGCGTTGGCAACGGGCGCCTTGGTGCTGCCCATCGCCCTGGTATGCGGCTGGGTGTAAACAGCGGGTATAAAGCTTTATAGGCTAAAATAAAGATCGTGCGGAGACAGCGTATAAAGGTTCCTTTATAGAATCTTTATACGATTTTAATGTCCCCGCACGATCTATTTATGCTGTTTTTAACAGCTCGTTGCTATACTGACTGGGTACTAAATCAGACGACAAGGAGGCATGATTTGATGCAGGTCATCATTTCGTTGATCGGAGTTGTAGCAGTTGCACTATTGATCTATTACGTTGTCATTCTCATGAAAGGAGATAAACAGTAATGGGCGCGGTTGTTCAGTATGCGGTATACCTGGCAATCCTGGTATTGCTCGCAATCCCGTTGGGTTCGTACATTAAAAAGGCGATGAACGGGGAAAAAACTTTTCTATCTCCCGTGCTGACCCCCTGTGAAAAGGGACTGTACCGGTTGATGCACGTTGATGTAAACGAGCAGATGAACTGGAAAAAGTATTTGGTCAGCGTCCTGCTCTTTTCGGGAGCGGGCCTTATCTTTTTAACGGCATTGCAGATGCTGCAGGGGGTGCTTCCCGGCAACCCGCAGAACCTGCCCAATGTCAAATGGGATTTGGCCTTTAATACGGCCTCCAGCTTCGTGACGAACACGAACTGGCAGGCATACACCGGCGAATCTACGCTGAGCTATTTGTCCCAGGCACTGGGCTTGACAGTGCAGAACTTTGTTTCTGCTGCCACCGGCATTGCGGTATTGTTTGCCCTGATCCGTGGGTTTACCAAGGTAAAATCCACAGGCTTAGGCAGCTTTTGGGTGGACATGGTCCGCAGCCTTGTACATGTGCTGATTCCGTTGAATCTGGTCATCGCACTGTGCTTGGCAGGCGGCGGCGTGATCCAAAACCTGTCCCCGGCCCAGGAGGTTTCCCTGCTGGAGCCCATTGCTGTCAGCGCTGATGGGGAGATCCTGGAGGGCGCAGTGGTCGATCTGGAGAGCCAGACGGTCACAGTAGACGGGGCCGTGGTGCCGGATGCCACGATTGTAACCGAGCAGTTTGTTCCGATGGGCCCGGCAGCCAGCCAGGTAGCCATTAAGCAAAGCGGGACCAACGGCGGCGGCTTTATGGGTGTAAACTCTGCGCATCCGCTGGAAAACCCGAATCCGTTTACCAATTTATTTGAAATGATCTCGTTGCTGCTGATCCCGGCTGCATTGTGCTTTACGTTTGGAAAATGCGTAGAAAACAAAAAGCAGGGCAGGGCGATTTTCATCGCCATGTTTGCGATGCTGCTCATTGCCTTGAGCGTGATTGCGGTCAGCGAACAAGCGGCAACCCCGCAGCTGGCACAAAACGGCGCGGTAGACATTGCTACGGTGGACCAGGCCGGCGGCAATATGGAAGGAAAGGAAAGCAGGTTCGGGATTGCGACGTCCGCAACATGGGCTGCGTATACCACGGCTGCTTCCAACGGCTCGGTGAACTCCATGCACGACAGCTACACACCGCTGGGCGGCATGATCACGATGCTGCAAATGCAGCTGGGCGAGGTTATCTTCGGCGGCGTGGGCTGCGGATTATACGGCATGCTGGCCTTTGCGATCCTCACGGTCTTCGTGGCCGGATTGATGGTAGGCCGTACGCCGGAATTCCTTGGCAAGAAAATTGAATCCTATGAAATGAAATGGTCGGTATTGGTCTGCTTGGCGACGCCAATCGGCATCTTGGTAGGCTGCGGAATCGCGGCGCTGGTGCCGGAGGTCAGCGACAGCCTGCTCAACAGCGGCCCGCATGGATTCTCTGAATTGCTGTATGCTTATTCTTCCTGCGGCGGTAATAACGGCTCTGCGTTTGCAGGGTTCAACGCCAACACGCCGTTCCTCAATGTATCGCTGGGCTTGGTTATGCTGTTTGTACGCTTTTTGCCCATCATCGGTACGTTGGCAATCGCGGGCAGCTTGGCCGGCAAAAAGAAGATTGCGACAACGGCTGGGACGCTTTCTACCACAAACACGCTGTTTATCGTATTGCTGGTGATCATCGTCCTGTTGGTTGGCGCGCTGAGCTTCTTCCCGGCGTTGGCACTGGGACCGCTGGCAGAATTCTTTATGATGTAAAAGGAGGCTTGCCTGATGTCTAATCAAACGAAAAGCGCGCTGGCAGACAAAAAATTGGTTGCCAGGGCGATCAAGGATGCGTTTATCAAACTAGCCCCCAAAACACAGGCGCAGAACCCTGTCATGCTGCTGGTATATATCTCAGCGATTATGACCACGATTCTATGGGTCGTCGCCTTGTTTGGGATTAAGGATGCCGGGGCAGGCTATACGCTGGCCATTGCCATCATCCTATGGTTCACTGTTCTGTTTGCAAACTTTGCCGAGGCCATCGCTGAGGGCCGAGGCAAAGCGCAGGCAGAGTCGCTGAGGGCCGCTAAGAAAAATGTAGAGGCCCATAAGATCCCGTCTGCAGACCGAAAGGATGAGATCACCCCTGTTTCCTCCGCTTCCCTGAAAAAGGGAGACATCGTCATCGTAAAGGCCGGCGAGCAGATCCCGGCTGACGGCGAGGTCATCGACGGCGCGGCGTCTGTGGATGAAAGTGCCATTACCGGCGAATCTGCGCCGGTGATCCGCGAAAGCGGCGGCGACCGCAGCGCGGTGACGGGCGGCACTACGGTGCTGTCTGACTGGATCGTGGTAGAAGTGACCAGCGAGGCGGGGCAAAGCTTTTTGGATAAGATGATTGCCATGGTAGAAGGGGCGTCCCGCAAAAAGACCCCCAACGAAATCGCATTGCAGATTTTCCTGGTGGCGCTGTCCATCATCTTTGTACTGGTTACTGTCACGCTGTATGCGTATTCGCAGTTCTCTGCAAACCTGATGGGGGTACCCAATCCGACCTCCATCACAACGCTGGTGGCGCTGCTGGTCTGCTTGGCGCCGACGACCATCGGCGCGCTGCTATCCGCCATCGGCATTGCCGGCATGAGCCGCCTGAACCAATCCAATGTGCTGGCCATGAGCGGCAGGGCCATTGAGGCTGCCGGCGACGTGGATATTTTAATGCTGGATAAAACCGGGACCATCACCCTGGGCAACCGCCAGGCCAATGCCTTTATCCCGGTGGACGGCGCTGCGGAAGAGGAATTGGCAGATGCGGCGCAGCTGGCTTCCCTGGCAGACGAAACGCCAGAGGGCCGCAGCATCGTAGTGCTGGCCAAGGAAAAATTCAACATTCGGGAGAGAAGCCTGCAGGATAAGCAGATGACCTTCATTCCCTTTACGGCAAAGACCAGGATGAGCGGCGTGGATTATGACGGCATTTCCATCCGCAAGGGCGCGGCGGACGCTGTACGCGACTATGTCACCAATGCGGGCGGCGTATACAGCGATGAATGCGATGAAGTGGTGAAAAACATTGCCAATCAAGGCGGTACGCCGCTGGTAGTGGCAAAAGACAATAAGATCCTAGGGGTTATCCACCTGAAGGACATCATCAAACAGGGCGTAAAGGAAAAATTTGCGGACCTGCGGAAAATGGGCATCAAGACCATCATGATCACCGGGGATAACCCGCTGACGGCAGCTGCCATCGCGGCAGAGGCCGGGGTGGATGATTTCCTGGCGGAGGCGACCCCGGAAGGCAAGCTGAAGCTGATTCGTGATTACCAGGCCAAGGGCCATTTGGTGGCGATGACGGGCGACGGCACCAACGACGCCCCGGCACTGGCCCAGGCAGACGTAGCCGTGGCAATGAACAGCGGCACGCAGGCGGCCAAGGAAGCCGGCAACATGGTGGACTTGGATTCATCGCCGACAAAGCTGATCGATATTGTGCGCATCGGCAAGCAGCTGTTGATGACGCGCGGCAGCTTGACAACCTTCTCCATTGCAAACGACGTGGCAAAATACTTTGCCATCATCCCGGCGCTGTTTATGGGATTGTACCCGGGCCTGGGTGCGCTGAACATCATGGGGCTGGCGTCTCCGCAAAGCGCTGTGCTGTCTGCCATCATCTACAATGCGCTCATCATCATCGCGCTGATTCCGCTGGCGTTGAAGGGTGTAAAGTACCGCGAGGTATCCTCCGGCAAGCTGTTGTCCAGAAACCTGATGATCTACGGCGTCGGCGGACTAATCGCCCCGTTTATCTGCATTAAGCTGATAGACTTGCTGTTGGTTGCGGTAGGCTTGGTGTAACAGGACAAGGAAAGGAGAAAATAGGGACAATGAAAACCTTCAAATCCGCCTTACCCAAAGCGATTTTGCTGTTTGTGATCTTTACGATCATTTGCGGCGTGCTGTATACGGGCGTTGTTACGGGACTGGCCCAGGCCATCTTCCCCAAGCAAGCCAATGGCAGCATCATCGAAGTGGATGGGAAAAAATATGGAAGCGAGCTGCTTGGCCAGCAGTTTACCGATGAAAGGCACATGTGGGGCCGCATTATGAACGTGGACGTGGCTACCTATACGGACAAGGAGGGCAACAGCCTGATGTACGCCACCCCCTCTAACCTGTCTCCTGCGAGCGAGGAATACGAAGCGCTGGTAGCGGAGCGGGTGGAAATGATCCGTCAGGCACATCCGGAAAAGGGCGATCAGCCCATCCCGGTGGACCTGGTTACTTGTTCCGGCAGCGGGCTGGATCCTCATATTTCCCCGGCGGCAGCCGAGTACCAGGTTGCGCGCCTGGCCAGGGAAAATGATATGACCGAGGATCAGGTACGCGAAATCATCCAGAAATGCACGACGGGCAAAACCTTCGGCATTTTAGGGGAAGAGGTCGTCAACGTATTGGAAGTCAATCTGATGCTGGAAGGCATCCTGCAATAAATGGGAAGGGAGAAAGGGCGATGGCTTGCCATCGCTCTCTCTTCTTGTTTTTCTTTGGGCTTGAAATTATAGTATAATGGCCTTGCCTACAATGGGAGGAGGGAGATGCAATGGATCCATCAAGGGCCAATCCAGACAAAATATTAAAGATGATCCATCGGGATGACACTTCGCGGCAGCGCGGTCACCTGAAGATTTTTTTTGGCTATGCTGCGGGCGTGGGCAAAACCTATGCCATGCTAAAGGCAGCGCATGCGGCCAAAAGCCGCGGCGTTGATGTGGTGGCGGGCTATGTAGAGCCGCATGTACGCCCCGAGACAATGGCGCTGCTGGAAGGCTTGGAGCAGATCCCAAACCGAGTCATGGCACATGACCAGATTACCCTGCGTGAGTTTGATTTGGACGCAGCCATACAGCGGCATCCCCAGCTGATTCTCGTAGACGAATTGGCGCATACCAATGCCAATGGGTGCAGGCATACCAAAAGGTACCAGGATGTAGAAGAGCTGCTGCAAGCGGGCATCGACGTTTATACGACCGTCAATGTACAGCATATCGAGAGCCTAAACGACACAGTGGCGTCGATTACAGGCGTGATGGTGCAGGAGCGTATCCCGGATTTTGTCTTTGACGATGCCTATCAGGTAGAGTTGGTGGATTTAGAGCCGGAAGAATTGATCGAACGATTCAAGGCCGGAAAGATTTACCAGAAAAACAGGGCCCAGAGCGCGCTGGAAAATTTCTTTACGGTGGAAAACCTGATAGCGCTTCGGGAAATCGCGCTCCGGCGGTGTGCGGACCGCATCAACAAAATGGCGGAAAGCACACATGTATACGGGCATCCGGATTATTTTACCGATGAGCATATTTTGGTGTGCCTTTCCTCTTCTCCCAGCAACCAAAAGATCATTCGCATGGCCGCGCGCATGGCGGATGCTTTTAAGGCCAGTTTTACGGCATTGTTTGTGGAGACACCGGAGTTTTCGCAGATGAGCGAAGAGGATAAAGCGAGGCTGCGCGCCAATGTACACCTGGCAGAGCAGCTGGGCGCTGTGATCGAAACGGTCTATGGCAACGATATTGCCGAGCAGATTACAGAGTACGCTAGGCTTTCAGGCGTTTCCAAGGTAGTGATCGGGCGAAGCAGTGCCCGGCGCAGATTCCTTTTCAGCAAGCCTTCTCTAATCGAGAAAATCATAGCGCTTGCGCCAAACCTGGACATTCATATCATCCCGGATGAGCGTGCAGCGCGCTACCATAAAAGCAGTAGTTTGCGCAGAAAAACCAAAAGGCCTGTATGGCGCGACACGCTTTATAGCTTTCTGTCGCTGGCCATTGCTACGGCCATTGGTTTTGCGTTTTATTATTTAGGGTTCACGGAAGCCAACATCATCACCATTTATATCCTGGGGGTCCTGGTTACAGCCATCGTGACCTCGCAGAGGGTCTACAGCCTGGTATCGTCCATCATCAGCGTGCTGGTATTCAATTACTTTTTTACCGTGCCGCGCTTTACCTTTAACGCCTATGATGCCGGGTACCCGGTGACATTTGTCATTATGTTTGTAGCTGCTTTTATTACAAGCTCCCTGGCAGAAAAGCTAAAGCAGCATGCCCGAAATTCTGCACGTACCGCATACCGGACCAGCGTTTTGTTTGAAACAAACCAGATGCTGCAAAAGGCGGATGGGCGAAAGGGCGTAATCGACGTAACGGCAAGACAACTGACAAAGCTGCTGGAGCGCGATATCATATTTTATGAAGCAAAAAAAGGGCAGCTTCAGCCTCCTAGGATGTTTGCCAGGGAAGAAGAAAACCAGGCCTATATCACAGAAAATGAAAAGGCGGTTGCGGCCTGGGTGTATAAAAACAATAAGCGGGCCGGGGCCACCACGGATACGTTGGGCAGCGCTAAATGCTATTACCTGGCCGTGCGGGTCAACGAAAATGTATATGGCGTTGTAGGCATCGTTATTCACAAAGAACCGCTGGACGCTTTTGAAAACAGCATGGTGCTTTCCATTTTAGGGGAATGTGCGCTGGCCTTGGAAAATATACAGGCGGCAGAGGAGCGGGAGCAAGCGGCTGTGCTGGCGAAAAATGAACAACTGCGGGCCAACCTATTGCGCTCTATCTCCCATGATTTGCGTACCCCGCTGACATCCATTTCAGGCAATGCTGGCATGCTGATGGCGGATCACGGGGGCCTGTGTGAAGAGAAAAAGCAAGCGTTATACCAGGATATTTATCAGGATGCGTTGTGGCTGATCAACCTGGTAGAAAACCTGCTGTCTGTGACACGGATAGAAAACGGCACGATGAAGCTGAATTGTACCACCGAGCTGCTGGACGAGGTTGTGGACGAGGCGCTCAGGCACATCAATAGGAAAAGCATAGAGCATGAGATAATCTTACACCCGGCTGATGAGATCCTTTTGGCAAAGATGGATGCCAGGCTGATGGTGCAGGTCGTCATCAATTTGGTGGACAACGCGATCAAATATACGCCGGTAGGGTCGAAAATTGAGCTTTCGATGTTCAAAAAAGGGCATGAAATCATCTTGGAGGTGGCGGATAACGGCAAAGGCATCCCCGCGAATGAAAGGGAAAAGATCTTTACAATGTTTTATACCGTCAACAATACCTTGGGAGACAGCCGAAGAAGCATGGGCATTGGGCTGGCACTTTGCAAATCCATTGTGACGGCCCATAAAGGACGTATTTATGTAAGGGACAATCAGCCAAGCGGCGCAGTGTTTGGGATTGCGCTGCCGGCAGAGGAGGTAGATTTGGATGAATAAACCGCTGGTGCTCGTCGTAGAGGACGACGCTGCCATTCGCAACCTGATCGCCACAGCGATGGAAACACACGAATATAGATTTTTTACGGCTTCAACGGGAGAAAGTGCAATTCTGGAGGCGGCATCGCACAATCCGGATATCCTTCTGCTGGATCTGGGGCTGCCGGATATAGATGGAATCAATATCATCAGAAAGATTCGGTCCTGGTCCAATATGCCGATCATTGTAATCAGCGCACGCAGCGAGGACAGCGATAAAATTGATGCGCTGGATGCCGGCGCGGACGATTATTTGACAAAGCCGTTTTCCGTAGAGGAATTGCTGGCCCGTGTGAGGGTAGCGCTCAGGCGTATCAATGTGATGGCCAATGCAGTGGGGCCGGATGCTGCTGTATTTATCAATGGCGGCATGAAGATCGACTATGCGGCAGGCTGCGTTTATATGGAGGAAAGGGAGCTGCATTTAACGCCCATTGAGTATAAGCTGCTTTGCGTTTTGGCTAAAAACGTAGGCAAAGTGTTGACACATACCTTTATTACCCGGGAAGTATGGGGCAGCTCATGGGACAATGATGTCGCTTCATTGCGCGTATATATGGCTACGCTGCGAAAAAAAATCGAAAAAGATCCGTCCGCCCCGCAATACATACAAACACATGTAGGGGTGGGTTACCGCATGCTTAGAAAATGATCTCTGCTGCCAAAGCAAGCCCTTTTGGGCTTGCTTTTTGTTTATGGACAAAGAGAATTGCTATTGGGATTTTCGATAATGATGGGAGGTTCATGTGAAATATATTGATTTCTTTGGGCGATATGCTATACTATACAAAAAAGGAACATAATTGTTCCTATATTTTTGTAGGGATAAGGAGGGTGTCAATTGAAAGCATTTGTCAAACACCTGACTCGAAAAAAGCCGATGTGGTTGTATATTGAAAATGGAAAAGTGAAGGGCCCGGTAAGCGAAGAAAAGCTGTCGCGTTTCATCGAAGAGGGCAGGCTTGGCAGGAGCAGCAAGATTGCAAGGCCGCAGAGCAATGATTGGCATGCTGTTGGGGATGCCGGGTTTGAAAAGCAAATAAGCCTATCAGAGGCCCAGCCGATACCGCGCCAGGCGCGGCCATTTCTTATCGGGGGTGTGGCGGCCGGATGCATTGGGCTCCCGCTTGCTGTTTGGAGTGCTCCCTGGGGCTTTATCCTGCTGGGGGCAGGGCTGTGCTTTGGCAGCCTGGGGCTCAGCCTTAGACAAGGCACGCAGGCATCGACAATTTCCAAATAACAGGAAAAACCGCTTGTATTAGGCAGCGCCCGACAAGGAAGTAAAAGGATTCGGTGTAGGAACCGGCGTGTTGAATCACGCCGGTTCAATTCGTTTTAGGGCTCTCTTCCAATCTTCAAAGAGAGTTTGCCCCACATAGATGAAATACAGGTCGATGCGCACCTGCTTCCTCCCCTTTTCTACGAGGCTGTGTACCATGTCTTATTCGCCGGCGCATTGGGTTTTCCGCTCACATAGAGTTTTCTTATGTCCCGTTCGCTTGGCATAGGTCAGTATTTCGCAATACTTCTATATGCTCCTCAGCCATGGGCAAGCGGTTTTTTTCATACCGGCAAACAGCTGGGACAGAGTATGGTCGGTATCAAGCTTGGTTCAGATATTCTTCCAGGCAGATGCCCTGCTCCATAATCTGCTTGGCGGCATCTTTGCCGACATAGCGATAGTGCCAAGGCTCGTATCCGATGCCGGTGATGCTGCTTTTATCGGTAGGATACCGCAGGATAAACCCGTATTTCCAACAGTTGGCTATCAGCCATTTTTGTTCTTCTGTATGCTCCTGTGTTTCATCCAGGATCTGATGATCCATGGCCACGATATCCACAGCAAGGCCAAGCTCATGCTCACTGGTGCCGGGCGGCGCTACCCATTCGGCCGCCTTTTCTTCTGCCTGGGATTGAGTATATCCTTGAGAAAGGAATTATTGTATCTGCTTTTTATACAGATCCTCCTGCTTTGCGTGGGTACGATAGGACGAACAGATCAAAGGCGAAAGGCCGGCGCTGCGGGCATCATCCATCATCTCTTGTAAAGCGGCATAGGCCCGGCGGTCAATGGATTGCCCGTTTTTGAGCTGTACGAGGCTGACCTTCCAATCGGAGGGGACAGGGTGCTTGCTGTTCACCAGAGTCAAAAGCTCGTTGCCGCTTGCCGTACCGTCGCTTACAGGGGAGGCATCCGGCGCAGCGCCGGGGTCTACCACATCCAAAGAGACAGAAGAAGAGGAGCAACGCCCCAAAAAGAAAAACAAAACACACAAAGCAAGCACTACGATAAAAGCGAATCGCTGCCTGCGTCTTTTTTGCCTGAGCCGGTATTCGCTGGGGCGCAGCCGCTTATAGCCCATTGGAAACATCCTTTCTCGTCCTACCCGTTTTTGATAGGGACAGTATAGGACGGCAAGGCATAGGAATGGGCTCAGTTTTGCATCAAAGCTGCATCAGATATGATTCATGTACCGTATGGACTTTAGCGCCAAAATCACGGTGCTGTTTTCCTGAAATACGAGGTAGTAAAGCTTTTCATGCTCTTCATCCAGCAAAAGATAGCGGCTGAACGCAGAAAAGACTGCCTGCGTATCAAGGGAAAGGGAGCGGCCATTGAGCTGAATGCTGTATTGATAGACTTGGTTTGTATCCGCATCCATGGAAATGGTACAGCTATAATCCTCTGTGTAAAAAGAATAGTCGCTGAGATTGACGGCGCGGGAGGGATGGTCTACATCCATATAGGTATAGGAGGTAGAATCATACAGCGTCATCCCATCATCAAGAGGAAGCGCGGGAAAGGCGCCAAGCGATTGCATCTTTTTTAATTCTGCAAGTACGGTTTCTTCCGGAAATAGTTCACTTTCTCCGGATGGATAAGGTTTGGAATACTGGCGTCCAGTGATCACAATATTGGAGCCGATGCGCCCATAATCACAAATCAATAAGACTTTTTCGGCAGCACTCAGAGGCTGGCCCTCCTGAAACGGTTCGTCGGTGGACAATGGCTCCAAGTGCGCTACGCCAAGGAGGGCCTTGTCTTGAAGGCGGCAAAGGAGAATAGGAAGAAAGGCAGCGAAAAACAGCAATAGAACGGCCAGGAAAAAAGGTGCAATGGCTTTAATCCTCCGCATGATGATCCCCCCTTAGCCAGATGCGCGCGCAGGTCCCCTTGCCAGGCTGGCTGACAAATTCCAGCAGCCCTCCATGCAAACGGAGGATCTCGCTGCATACAGCCAGCCCCAGGCCCGCGCCCCCTTTTTTGCGGGAGCGCGTTTTATCGACCATGTAAAATGCTTCTGTAATTTTGGCAAGCTCTTCCTGCTCCATGCCGCAGCCGTTATCGATTACAAGGATCTCGTACCCCCCGTCGCACCGCCGTCCCAGCAGAGAAATCTCTCCCTGCTGCCCCTCATCGATGGCTTTGCGGGCGTTATCCAGCAAATTGATGCAGACGGTTGCCATCAGATCCGGCTCTATGGTGAGCAGCGCATACTGGGATTTTACCGTAAACCGAATCTGATTTTGCTGCATGACAGGCAAAATCGTTTGATAGACGGACTGAAAAAATTGCTTGCTGGATATACGGCGCATCGGCAGATCCTCGCGCTTTAATACAATGAGATCCATCAGCTTCATGGAAAGGGATTCCAGACGCTTTCCGTCCTGAACGATTTGGTTGGCAAACAGGATCTGCTGCTCCTCCGTCAGCTTTTTGGAACGCAGCATATCCGCATAGCCGATCATAGAGGTCAACGGTGTCTTCAGCTCATGCGCAAAGTTGCCGGCAAACATCTCCTGCCTGGTGGCAGTCTCCTTTAGGTTGTCCATGGTCTGTAATAGCTTTTGCGACATGGCGTTGAAATCAGACGCCAGCATGCCGATCTCATCGTTATTCGCCACGCGGACCGGGCTTTTGAAATGGCCGGTGGCCAGCTGCCTGGTAGCTTTAGACAGCGCCCGGATGGGGCGCATCAGCCAGCGTGCCAAAAAGAAAATGACAAGCGCACAGCCGCCGAACAGAATCAAAACCAGCATGATAAAGGTACGGTACTGCTCCTGCTTATGCTGAAATACCGGTGTGATATCCCGGTAGTTTTCAATGTAAAATACAGTGTCTGCGAGCGCCAAAGGCTGGGCAGTTTGAATATAATAGCGTCCCTCTGTTTCTAAAATCCGATATCCGCGGTTCGCAGCGGTAAGGGAAGGGGCCAGGGATTCCTGTACAGTAAAATGAATATCCTGAAAGACAACCTTTCCCGTTTGATCGCTCAGGCGAAAGGGGATATTGCCGTTCGCATTTTGGACAGAGATATTTTCCGCTACATTTTGCAGCACGGCGGAAAGCTCATCGGACAGCGCATCGGCATCAAGTGCACTGCTGTCGAAAACAGCAGCAGGGCCGGCGCCGTAATTGGTGCTGAGAATGCGTTCAAAAGAGATATAAAGAATATCATTTTCTTGATAGGCGGCCTCGGTCTCCCGGCCCAACGAGGTATGGAAGCTGGATTGGATCAAAACATAGCCGCCAATGCCGAAGCAGACGGTAACGATGAGCATGATGCTGAAGTACAGCTTCCAGAAAAAGTTCACTTAGGTTACCTCCAACCGATAGCCGATCTTATACACGGGTACGATTTTATCTTCCAGCCCCAGCTTTTTCCGCATTCTTTGCACATGCAGATCCACCGTCCTGCTGTCGCCCATATACGCTTCGCCCCAAACCCGTTCATAGATGCGATCGCGGAACAGGGCAATGTTTGGATTTTGCAGAAAGAGAACCAAAAGCTCGTACTCCTTGACCGTCAGGCTGACGGGTACGCCGGATTTTTTAACGATGCGCGAAAGAGTATCTACCGTAATATCGTAAATACCCAATATCTTGTTCGCCTTATGATACCGGCGCAGCACAGTTTCCACGCGTGCAAGCAGCTCGATGATCTCAAAGGGTTTTACGATATAATCCTCAGCGCCCAGGCGCAGCCCCTTGACCCTGTCGTTGACATGCGCTTTGGCGGTAAGAAAGATGACAGGGATCTGCAAGGGGCGGATGTATTCAAGCAGCTCAAACCCGTTGATCTTGGGCAGCATCACATCCAGAAGAATCAAGTCGTATACATTGCTTTCCAGCAGCGTGGCCGCTTGCTCGCCGTCATAGGCGCAAAAGCAAGCATAGCCTGCATCAGTCAAATTCAATCGAATCAATTCAGAAATGGGTTTTTCATCCTCGACAATGAGTATTCGGTTCATAGCCATCCTCCCTTGTACAGGAAAACCTTACATCATAGTTGCGTCAAAGTTGTATCACGATTCCCATCATAGCATATACGCAGGCGAGAATACACCGAAAACAGAAAAAGCCCGGCGGTAAAAATCACCAGCCGGACTGCCATAAAAAGGATCGTTCACTTTTCAAATTCTGTTTCCAAGCCATCCGTTAAACGCTCCATCAGATAGTTGAGCTGTTTTTGCTCAGCTACGGTCAAAAGCGCGTAAGCGCGCATTTGCGCTTGGTTTAACTGGGCAAGCAGCCCGGAAATATAGGCTTTGCCGCTGTCCGTAAGCCGAATGACCTTGCGGCGCCCGTCGCTGGGATGGAAGGAGCGCACGATATATTCATTTTTTTCCAAATTCCGAAGGATGCCGCTCATCGTTTGGCGGGGCAGGTACAGACGGTCTGCGATCTCCGAGGGAAAGCCGCCTTCAGGATATTGCAGCAGCTTTTCCATCACCATAAAGGTGGAAAAGGGGACGTTGTGTTTCCAGCCCCAATGATCGTACAGCCGTTCATGCTTTGTAATGGAGCGGGTCAGATCCTTATAGCGCAAATATGCGTCGGTTTCAATGCTGTTGTTTTTCTTCATGGAAGCACACGCTTTCTTTTTTTGTTTTATTATATTGTTTCGTATTATCTCTGTCAAACAAAACAAGGGAAAAAACAACAATAAAAAATTTTTCAAGGAAAGTCCTTGACATATAATACTATAAAGGATAATATTAAATAGTACTAAGTGAGAAAGGGTGATACGATGAAGGCTGTGACGATTACACAGGTAAACAAAGCGCAGGTCTTAGAATATCCCATGCCGGAGGTAGGGCCGAACGATGTGCTCATTCAAATCAAGGCGTGCGCCCTATGCACCATGGAGCAGAGGATCTATTTGGGGAAAAAGGATGTGGGCGGTTATCCCGTAATCGCCGGGCATGAGGCCAGCGGCGTTGTCGTACAGGTAGGCCGGCAGGTAAAGCACTGCAAGGTGGGCGACCACGTAGTGTCTACCGATCCGTATTGCGGAACCTGTTATTACTGCCGCACAGGCAGAGCCAGCCAATGCCATTACGGCATTGCAGACGCCGTATATAAACGGCCGGACGGCGCCATCAATATGGTGGGCTATTTAGCAGAGTATGTCTCGGTGGATAAAAGCCGCGTCATTGTGGTATCGGATACGCTGCCCTTTGAGCAGGCGGCGCTGACAGAGCCGCTGGCCTGCTGCCTGCACAGCGTGAACAAGGGAGACATTCAGATTGGCGATGTCGTGGTCGTCATCGGCGCGGGTATTATGGGCCTGCTGCATGTGCAGCTGGCAAAAAGAAGAGGGGCTTATGTCATTTTGGCGGAGGTAGACCCGGCCAGGCGAAAAAAGGCGCTTGCCATTGGCGCAGACGATGCGTTTGACCCCACCCAAACGGACCCGGCCGCCTATATAGAAAAGAAAGTAGGGCATAGGGGGGTACAGGTGGTATTCAATACAACGGCTGTGCACGAGGTATGGGCGCAGGCATTATCCATGCTTTCCCCTTATGGGAAGCTCATTGCATACAGCTCGCAGTACCCGGATACCCCGATCCCCATCCGTATGGGAGAGGTGCACAACACAGAAATCGAGATCATTGGCACAGTATCGCCCAATCAGGCGGATATGTACAATGCGGCCTGGCTGATTGAAAGCGGCTTGGTTGACGTAAAGCCCGTCATCCAAGAGCTGGTGCCCATGGCTCGGGGGGCGGAGGCCTTTGAAAAAGCCGTTGTGCCCGGCGCGTACCGGATCATCATTACAATGTAAAAAGCCATGAAGCATGGTGTATAGATAGAAAGGAAAAGACAAAAATGCTGATTACGATGAAAAAACTACTGGATGTTGCCAAAAAAGAAGGCGGCTTTGCTGTTCCGGCGCCCAATGTGTTTTCCCTGGAAACAACGGAAGCTGCCTACCAAGCAGCCAGGGAGATGCAGGCCCCGGTGATTTTGAACGTATGGGATGCAGGGGCAGACTGGATCGAAAAGCAGGCCAACTTGGCGCTGTATTTTGAAAAGAAATACCCGGACGTCATCGCGGCACTGAATTTAGACCATGGCCAATCCTACGATTCCGAGGTGGCGGCCATCCGCAGCGGATTCACCTCAGTGATGAGCGACAGATCCATGATGCCGTTTGAGCAAAATGTGGAGCAGGTCAAAAAAATCGTGGATACGGCGCACGCCGTCAATGTATCTGTCGAGGCGGAGCTGGGCCATGTGGGCCAGGGATATGAATACGAGCAGACGCGCGATGCCTGGCTGACCAACCCGGATGAAGCCATCGCCTTTGTGGAACAGACCCAGTGCGATTGCCTGGCTGTGGCGGTGGGGACCTCGCATGGGGCGTATAAGGGAACGCCAAGGCTGGATTTTGCGCTTTTGGAAAAGCTGAACCGCCTGGTTTCCGTGCCTTTGGTGCTGCATGGCGGCAGTGGTACAGGGGATGAAAACCTGGCCAGGGCTGTGGCGGTTGGCATTCAAAAGGTAAACCTTTGTACCGACCTGATGGATGCGTTTGATAGAAAAGTAAGGGAAACGGCCAAGACCAGCGGCGACTTTTTGGAGATCTATGAGGCCGGCGTACAGGGCTGGAAGGCTGAATTGATGCGGTATATGGAATTGTTCTGCGCCAAGGGCAAGGCATCGTTGTACAAGGAACATCTGGCGCAGGCCGAAGGACTGTATTATCATGTGGAGGACGAAAGCTTTACGGTTCAAAAATAACAGTAGGTTTGAAAAAGCAGCCGAACCGGCTGCTTTTTTTGTGCATTTTCCGGATGAAAAGACATTGCAAAACAAAGATGCGTTGATTACAATAAAGTTAGTGTCAAATGTATTTTATTGTTTAGAGGTCCTTTTTTACGGTATGTCCAGTCGATGACGCGTCGTATAGATAAACAACGGTAGATTTTCAATCGAGAAGCAAAAGAGATGAGGAGGATTCATATGCTGAAAGACAAAATTGCACTGGGACAGACAGGCCTTGAGGTAAGCCCTCTTTGCTTAGGGTGCGGCTCCTATGGAGGCAGCATGAAGGAGCCGCTGGCCGTAGAGATGATGGATGATTACTATGAACTGGGCGGACGCTTTTTGGATACGGCTGTAATCTACTGTGATTGGTTTGAAGGCGAAAGATCCTCTTCGCAAAATATCATCGGCCGCTGGATGCAGGCGAGGAAAAACAGGCAGACGCTGGTGTTGTCCGTAAAGGGCTGCAATGGCAGGATCATCACGCCTACCAATGATTTGGCCACAGCGCCGCGTACGGATACCCGGCTGCACCGGGAAGATATCATAGAGGATATCGAGGCTTCGATGAAAAACCTGCGTACCGATTACCTGGATATTTTCACGCTGCACCATGACAATGAATCGGTGGAAATCGCAGAAATTTTAGAGACCCTGCAGGAGCAGAAAAAGCGGGGTGTCATCCGCGCCTACGGGTGCAGCAACTGGAAGGTGGAACGGCAGAGGGAAGCCTATGAATATGCCAAGGCACATGGTTTGGATGGGTTCATGGTTGACCAGATCAACTGGAGCCTGAATGTCTTTGCGCCCGGCTCCAAAGGCGCGGCCTCTCCCACGGTGATGGGGCCCAAAGCCTATCGCTTCCATCAGGAAACAGGAATCCCGGTTATGGCGTACGGGGCCAATGGCCGAGGGTATCTTCACTGCCTGGCCAATGGCCTGCCGGTGCGTGAACAGGACCATAAGGAATACGACTGCGCGGAAAATGAAAAGATCTTGGCGGTGCTAAAGCAAGCTGCGCAGGATCTGGGTGCAGAGGTAAATACCTTAGCGCTGCGCTATCTAATGCAGGGGCACGGATTCCAGGTGATCCCCATTGTGGGCATCAAATCAAAAAGGGAAATGGAGATTGCTGCCGCGGCTGCTGCCTGTGACCTGCCGCAGGAGATTTTTGACCAGCTCAGCCGGCTGCGCGGCCTGGACAGCTGAAACCCCGTTGTTTTACAAAGGCATAGAGCGTATACTGAGAGCATAAAACCCGGCTGCATGAAGCGGAAAAGGAGGCATTCTTATGTGCGATACATTAGGGGCGATTGGGAAAAAGTCAGTGGTCTTTGGCAAAAACAGCGACAGGGACCCAAAAGAGCCGCAGGTGACAGAATGGCGCCCTGCACAGGAACACGGTGAGAAGAAGGTCAAATGCACCTATATAGAGGTGGATCAGGCCAAATATACCCACGGTACGCTGCTCAGCCGCCCCTCCTGGCTTTGGGGCGGGGAGATCGGCATGAATGACCAGGGCGTGATCATCGGCAATGAAGCGCTGTTTTCCACAAACGAGGGAAACCAGAAAGAAGCGCTGATCGGCATGGACCTGCTGCGCCTTGGCTTAGAGCGCGGAGATTCTGCCCAAGCTGCGATGCATGTGATCATAGAGCTGCTCGAGCAATACGGCCAGGGCGGAAACTGCGGATATTTGAACCCGCTGTATTATGACAATGCCTTTTTGATGATGGACCGGAAGGAATTGTACGTGCTGGAAACGGTGGGCAAAAAATGGGCCTATAAAAAGCTGGATAAAGCGGCAATTTCCAACTGCTTTTCCATCCGGGACGATGCGGATGCGTATAGTGGCGAGCGGTGTGATTTCAGCCAGTGGGCTTCGCCGCTGGAACCGGAGCACGGCGGACATGAACGCCGCTGCCTGAGCCGGCGTGCTCTGGACAGCGGCGAGGGGATCGATATGGTGTTCCGTGCCCTGCGCTCGCATGAAGACGGTTTCAGCTTGCCTATCACGGAAAAGAACAGCAGGAACGTATGCCTGCATGCCGCGCCGGACGGCGGCTCGCAGTCCACAGCCAGCTGGGCGGCCGATTTCCAGACCGAGCGCGTTTTGCTCTATATAACGGGCGGGGCGATGCCGTGTGTATCGCTGTATAAACCGTATGTATTCGACGGCACTGCCATAGAGCAAGGAGCCTATGCCCTGTTTGACCAACAGGCATGGGAAGCGCATGATGCCAAGGTCACGGCATTGGCGCAGCAACAGCCGCCGGCAGAGTTTTATGCCGAGCGTGATGAATTGGAGACGGCATGGAGAAAGCAGGTGCAAACGCTGTCCGGCAAGGACAATGCGGAATTTATGCGGGCGTGCCTGGCAGAGGAAAGCCAGCTCTACCAAAAGTGGGTGCGCTGATTCGATACGGACAAGAGCCTGCCTATGCGGCAGGCTCTTTTTATCTCTGTTTATACGGAAGGGACATAGGGCGCGGATAAAAAAGCAATCGAAGCGCCATCAGAGAAAAAGCATTGGCATGAAGAAAAAATGTATGCTAAAATAAGAACCAAAATCAAATAGAACGTAAGCAGCGCGTAGTGAAAAACGTAAATCCAGTTGTTTTTCCGCGCGTTGTTTTTTTGTATGGAGGGATGGAAGTATGCCGAAAACAAAGGGAGAAAAGCTGTTTTTCTCCATCGTAATGTCCATGGTTATGGTCTATGGCATGGAATTGTACAACCTTGCGCTCGAAGCCGGCGGCTTGCAAAATAGGCTTTTTGGGGAGGTGTTTGCAGACCTGCCGCTGATGTGCCTGTTTGTGCTCGTGCTGGAGGCTTTCGTTGCGGGGCCGTTTGAAAGGAAAATGACGCACCGCTTATTGCCTCCCGACGAACGGCCGATCCTTATCACGCTTTGCATGGCGGCGCTCACGGTCAGCCTTATGTGCCCGATGATGAGCGCAGTGGCGACACTGATGTTCAAGCATCCCAGCGTACAGTTTCCCGCTATCTGGCTTCAGACTGTGGCGCTTAACTTCCCCATGGCATTTTTTTGGCAGATGTTTTTTGCCGGGCCGTCTGTGCGCGTGCTGTTTCGCCTATGCTTTCCGCATAAACCCGGCGCTTAAAAAAGAAAGCTGTTCGGAGCGCAGCGCACCGCTTTTTGATGGGATATGACAGCCTCTTGTATAAACAAGGCGGTTATGATACATTTACTTCACGAACGATAGAAGACAGGTAAGGAGAAACGCATGAGGTTTGTCATTGAGCATTTACAAAAATGCTATGAGAAAAAAGAAGTGCTGCGCGATATAGATTTTGCTTTTGAGGCTGGGAAAATTTATGGGCTTTTGGGCAGAAACGGCGCTGGGAAAACGACGCTGTTTAACTGCTTAAACAGCGATATCCGCATAGATGGAGGATCGTTTTATCTGGAAGAAAACGGGATTCGCCGTGAGATAAGGGCTGAGGACATCGGCTATGTGCTTTCCACCCCTACTGTGCCGGAGTTTTTAACGGCCAGGGAATTTCTAAAATTCTTTTTGGAGATCAATGAGGATGCATTGTCCTCCGTGCAGCGCTTGGATGATTACTTTGATATGATGAGCATTGGGCCGGAGGACAGGGACAAGCTGCTCAAGGATTATTCTCATGGCATGAAAAACAAAATGCAGATGCTGGTCAACATCATCGCGCACCCAAAGCTATTGCTGCTGGATGAGCCTCTGACCTCGCTGGATGTGGTGGTTGCGGAGGAGATGAAGCAGCTGCTCCGTACCTTGAAGCAGGGAAGAATCACCATCTTTTCGACCCATATCATGGATCTTGCCTTGGATCTATGCGATGAAATCGTACTTTTGAATCATGGCACGCTGGAAGCTGTGGAAAAGAAAAATTTGGACAGTCATGGCTTTAAGGAGAAAATTATCGCGGCCCTGCGGGAGGAAGCGCATGTATAAAACGTGGAAAATTTCCTTTGCGCTAAAAAATACATATCGCGTGAATACGATTTTGTATGCGCTAAAGCAGATCCCTCTTGTCAAAAGGCTGCTGCCGGAAGCGCTGTACAGCGCACGGGGCCTTAAGATCTTTGCCAATGTCATAGCGGCGCTGTGGGAATTCTTGTCGGTCTTTTTGGGCAAATTTTTGTATTTTATTACCATGGTATGCGGCCTGGCCTTTCTCTACGAAAAAGCAGCTCCAGGCGCTGTATTTTTGCATATCCTGCTGATGCTCTCTGTCATCGGCGCATTTGCCAACACCAGCCTATTTAACCCGACACGCGATAAATATTACGCCATGATGCTCATGCGGATGGACGCAAGGAGTTATACGCTTGTCAATTATGCATATTCAATGGGAAAAATCATAATTGGCTTTTTTCCATTTACCGTTTGGTTTGGCCTGGAAAATAACGTGCCGCTGTGGATATGTATATGCCTTCCGTTTTGTGTGGCAGGAATGAAGGCGGCGGCAGCGGCTTCCTCTTTGCGCGCATATGAGCGGAACGGGCAGGTATACAATGAAAACAGGCTGGGGAAATATCAATGGCTTTGCATAGCGCTGCTTTTGGGATTGGCGTACGGGCTGCCGGCAGCCGGCTTGGCAATCCCGCAGCTTATATCGGCTGCCTTGCTGCTGCTGTGTTTGCCGGCGGGCCTGATAGGTTTGCGAAAAATCCTCTCTTTTCGAGATTACCGTGCTGTCAATCAGCAGCTGTTGAGCCAGATAATGACCCAGATGGATAGCGCTGCGCAGCTTTCCAAGCAAATGAGTGAAAAGAACATTTCGGCAGATACGGCGCTGACAAGCCGTAAAAAAGGATTTGAATCCCTCAACGAGCTGTTTATAAAACGCCACCGCAAGATCCTGTGGCGGTCGACCGAGCGCATATCCATTGTATGCTGCTTTGTGGTGGCAGGCCTTTTGGCTGCGGTGTATGGCATGCCGCAGATCAGGGCGCAGGCCAATGACATGCTGCTGACCTTTTTGCCTTATTTTGTGTTCATTTTGTATGCGATCAATAGAGGCACCGGATTTACCAAGGCATTGTTTATGAATTGTGACCACAGCCTTTTGACGTATTCATTTTATAAGCAGCCAAAGCATATCCTTCATCTGTTCCGCATCAGGCTGCGGGAAATCATCAAGATCAATCTGCCGCCTGCGATGATTTTGGGGATTGGCTTGTCTGCTCTGTTATATGCGTCGGGCGGTACGGATTCATTGTGGAATTATATAGTCATAATGATCTCCTTGCCTTGTCTAAGCATTTTCTTTTCTGTACATTATTTAACATTGTATTATCTTTTGCAGCCATACAATGCGGGCACAGAAATGAAAAGCGGCACCTATCAGCTTTTCATGTCGCTGACTTATTTGGCTTGCTTTGTACTGATGCAGGTTCGCATGCCTACACTGGTCTTTGGGGCGATGGCCATTGTATTCTGCATTGTGTATTGCTTGGCGGCATGCTTGCTGATTTACCGCTTTGCCCCCAAAACCTTTCGTTTGAGAACCTAATGAAATTCATTTTGGGCATGAAAAAGAATACAAGATAGGTATTAGACATTTCAGCTTTGTGCCCGTACAATAAAGGTGTCCGTGTAGGGACACCTTTCTTTTGTTTCTCTATCAGGGAGCAGAGACGCGCCTTTGTAAAAGGGCCTGGGGAAAAGGAGGAAAAGAGCATGCAATATACAAAGCTTGGCAATGCAGAGCTGACGGTATCTCGCATTTGCATGGGGTGCATGGGATTTGGGGATGCCGAAAAGGGGCAGCATTCCTGGACCATCAACGAGGAAGAGAGCAGAAAAATCATACGCCAAGGCCTGGATATGGGCATCAATTTTTTTGATACAGCCATTGCCTATCAGAGCGGCACCAGCGAGCAATACTTAGGGCGCGCTCTGCGTGATTATGCACAGCGCGATCAGGTTGTTGTGGCCACAAAATTTTTGCCGCGTACGGCTGAGGAAATAGCAGAGGGTGTTTCCGGACAGACGCATATCGAACGCATGCTCAATAAAAGCCTGCAAAATCTGGGCATGGAGTATGTAGATTTATATATTTATCACATGTGGGACCACCAAACGCCCTTGTATGAGATCATGGAAGGCCTAAACCGTGTGGTAAAGGCAGGCAAAGCGAGGTATATCGGCATTTCAAACTGCTTTGCCTGGCAGCTGGCAAAGGCCAACGCCTTGGCTGAAAAAGAGGGCTTTGCAAAATTTGTGTCTGTACAAGGACATTACAATTTGATTTTTCGCGAAGAGGAGCGGGAAATGGCGCCTTATTGCGGGGAAGAAAACATTGCCATGACACCATATAGTGCGCTGGCCGGGGGACGCCTGGCAAAGCATAAAGGACAGATGACCAAGCGCCTGGCGGAGGATTCGTATGCCAGGCTGAAATACGGCGGTACGGAAACGGAAGACCAAAAGATCATAGACCGGGTGGCAGCTCTGGCGGCGCAAAGAGGCGTCTCTATGACGGAGGTATCCTTGGCCTGGCTTTTGGCCAAGACCACAGCGCCGGTGGTAGGCGCTACCAAACAATCCCAGATAGAAGGCGCGGCCAAGGCTGTGGAGCTGCAGTTGACCCAGGAGGAAATCTCTTATTTGGAAGCGCCGTATGTACCGCATGCGCTGGTAGGGGTAATGGCGCAGAATACCGCGGATTCTGCCAAGAAACCGCATGTTTGGTCTACCGGAGAACAAAGAATCTGAAAGGGGGGCGCGTCAAATGGATAGAATAGAGCGTACACAAATAAGCCTCCAGACATGGGGCCCTACGGAACAGAAAGAAAACGAGAAACAGAATGCGGAGTTCCAACAGATTACACAGCGATTTTTATACGGCGATGTAGCCCATCATGGAACGCTTTCCGAAACGCAGAGGGCGCTGATCGTCCTAGTGGCGCTGACAGCCTGCCAGACCTGGCCATCCATTGGCAAATACACAGAGGCCGCGCTGCGCGTGGGGGCAGCTCCGGAAGAGATCGAGGAAGCGCTTATACAATGTACCCCCTATGTTGGCATGGAGCGGGTACGGTGTGCCTTGGATGAGGTAAACCATGTATTCAGGGCCAAGGGCATACGCCTTCCGATGGAAAACCAGGGAACGGTTACAGAACAGACACGGCTGGAAAAGGGGCTGGAGGTACAAAGACAAATCTTTGGCAAAGAAAGCATAGATGCCATGCGCGCTTCTGCGCCGCAGGAGCTGCAGCATATACAGGCGTATCTGTCCGCCTACTGCTTTGGAGATTTCTATACCCGCAAGGCATTGGATCTGAAGATGAGGGAGCTGATTACCTTTTGCGCTATTTGCTGCCTGGGCGGATGCGAGCCGCAGGCCAAAGCGCATGCTGAAGGCAATTTACGCATTGGGAATACCAGGGAAATGATGATACAGGCGGTCACGCAGTGCCTGCCCTTTATCGGGTTTCCCCGTGCGCTTAACGCCATCGCCTGTATCGATCAAGTTACCCTTCCGTAAATAGATAGAGGATGCAAATGAGACGCCCCGCCAAGGCGTCTTATTCTTTATATTGGCATGCTTCACAGAGCAAAAAAGGTTTGCAGGGCAGGATGACGCAGCATGCAGTTCGCGCTATAAAACAAACCGACAAACCTGAGTAGATTGATGGGCAGGGGGTAGGAGGAGTGATCGTGGGAAAGAGAACGGATGCGCCTGCGGCATTTTTTGTTTAGTGCCTTGTCAAACGGCGCGTAATGATACATTTTACCGCCGCATGGCGGGCAACGCTTCACATAGGGGATGTTTTTGGGCGCATTGGTGGCAGGATCATCGCCAGCCATTGCGCTGTATCCCGTAATGCCATGATGCCTGTGCGGGGCAAAGGCATCAGAACAGTTCGCGATCACAGCCGGGGGCCTTTTTCGCGCGCATCCTTTGGCGGAAAGGCAGAGCCTGGCCTTCGGATGCATCACTGTATTTGATTATGCCGAAAAATCAAGAGAATCAAAGGAACCCATTGTATGTACATTTAGAGCTTTGAAAATAAAAATAGAATTGACACAGTATAAAGCATTGCAGAAGGGGAGGGCAGGGAAAAAGCGAAGCCGGTATGCATTTTTTCAAGCAAAGCTGTTTTTCGGCAAAAAGACAGGGCACAGTAGTATGCCTGTGCCCTGTGGCAAATCATTTCCCTATGAAAGGCTTACGCAAGACGCCACTGGGAGCTTTGCCGCTGCAATTCTACCATGCGGCGATAAAGCCCGCCCTTGGCCATGAGCTCCGCGGGGGAGCCCTCTTCTGCCACTTTGCCGTCAGATAGGACAATGATTTTATCAGCCGCTTCCACGGTGCGCATCCGGTGCGCGATAACCAGTACAGTTTTCCCGGCAAGCAGGCGGGAGAGTGCCTCCTGCACTTTGGTCTCATTTTCCACATCCAGGCTGGCAGTCGCTTCATCGAGCAATACGATGGGGGCATCCTTCAAAAGCGCTCGGGCAATGGAGACCCGCTGCCGTTCCCCGCCGGAGAGCTTTGCACCATTTTCCCCAATAGGGGTATCATAGCCCTTTGGAAGCTTGCGGACAAACTCGTCACAGTTAGCGGCTTTGGCAGCTGCGAGCACCTCTTCGTCTGTGGCGCCGTGTTTGCCAAGGCGGATGTTTTCCATGACCGTATCATCAAAGAGCACCACATCCTGAAAGACCATGGAATAATCTGTCAGCAGTGCCTCAGGATCCACGGTGGAAATATCCACGCCGCCCACCTTGATAGCGCCCTTGGTGACATCCCATAGCCTGGCAGCAAGCCGGGCACAGGTGCTTTTGCCCGAGCCTGAAGGGCCGACCAACGCTGTAACCTCGCCTTCTTTTGCAGTAAAGCTCACGTCATGCAGGACATCCTTTTTATCATAGGCAAAGCCTACATGGTCAAATACGATGTCGTGCCCATCGGGACGGAAGGCGTCCGCTCCCTCTGCAACAGGCGTATCATGGATTTCCATCATACGGTCGGCAGATACCTGGGAAACAAACATTTCGGCGATAAGGGCGAGGCTTTGGTCAAAGGGTGCATATACCCGCGTAATGACAAGCAGGAACAAAAACAGCAGCATGAAGTCAATTTGCCCGGAAAGAATCAGGCTGGCGCCTACAAGGATAGTGGTTGCTACGCCCAGACGCATAATCACGCTGGCGGCGTTGACAAAAAGGCCAGTGCCCAGTTCGCCGCGAATCATAATTCGCTCATGCTCATCGATCTTTTGGTTCAGCCCCGCCAGGTACCGCTCATCCTGATTGGTGGCACGGATTTCCCGCACATTTTCCAGAGCCTCCTGAATGCCATCCGAAACGACGAGAGCGGCTTTTTTCGTCCTCTCTGCGCTGCGGCTTGTGATTTTTCGGCTGCCGAATAAAAGAGCAAACGCCACAGGCACGCCCCATAAGCAGGCGAGGGCCAACCGCCAGTCATAGGCCAGCAGGCAAACCGCGATAATCGCCGTAGAGATGTAAGAGCCGTAGAGATACCCCAATACATGAGACCAAACGTGCTCCATGCGGTTGACATCGCCCATAAGAGTTTCAGTCAAATCGGCTAAATCCCTCTTGCCAAAGTACCCCAGGGGGAGCTTGCGCAGCCGTTCTGCCAAGCTGAGCCGGGTAGTTTTAACCTCGTTGTACACCAACCCATAGGTAGCCTTATATTGCTGCAGGTGAGTTATGAGAGATAGAATGACAAAGCCGAGCACCAGCCCAAGGCACAGAACCACGCTGGGCAGGGGCCCGCTGTCCGTGAGGCTTTCCATAAAGCCGGACATCATCAGATAAAGAACGCTGATGCCGCCCATGACGACGAGATTGACGATCACCGTCCATAAAGCACCTTTCTTGGTATTGCGAATGCCCTGGTCGGTCAGGGCATATTTTCGCTGGAACTTTTTGCTAAACATCTTACTCTGCCTCCTTTTCACTGGAGATTTTCCATTGAACCGCACGGTTGTAGTCAGCCCACATGCGGGCGTACAGCCCTCCTGCGGCCACAAGCGTTTCATGGCTTCCCTGCTCGGCAATGCAGCCCTCGTTCAGGACGATGATTTTATCCGCACCGACTACTGTGGAAAGTCGGTGAGCAATCATAATGACGGTACGGCCTTTGGTCAGTGTAGCAAAGGCTTTTTGGATCAACACCTCGTTTTCAGGGTCGGCAAAGGCTGTGGCCTCATCCAGCACCACAATAGGAGCATCCTTCAAAATGGCCCGGGCCAGAGCAATGCGCTGCTGCTCGCCGCCGGAAAGGTAGGTCCCGTCAGAGCCGATCTGGGTGTGGACGCCGTTCGGCAGCTTTTCCAGAATATCCTGGCACTGCGCGGCTGCAAGCGCCGCCTGTACCTGTTCCAGCGTAGCTTCAGGGCGGGCGGCCCGTACGTTTTCCAGGATGGATGCCTTAAACAGGCGATTGTTTTGAAAGACAAAGGCTACCTGGTCCATGAGCACACGAGGATCGATTTGGGTCACGTCTACACCACCGACCTCCACGGTACCGGAAGTAGTATCCCAAAATCGGGGAATCAGGCTGGCAGCAGTGGTCTTGCCGCCGCCGGAAGGGCCTACCAGCGCTACGGTCTGCCCTGGCTCCGCTGTGAAGGAAACGTGGGAAAGGGCGGGGGTTTGCGCGCCGTCATAGGTGAAGCTTACATCCTTGAACTCCACTTTATTGCCCTGAGGCTTCTGGGGATGGGCAGACACTTTCAAAGTAGGCGCATCCATCACCTGATTGATGCGGCCCAGGGCAGTGCCGGCCAACATCATACCGGATGCTGCAAACATGATTTTTGCCAGCGCCGTAGAAATGATAGCTGAAAATACCGCGTAAAAGGCAAAATTGGTGACAAAGCCGGCAAAGTTGCCGCCGGCCAAAGCGCCGGGAGCCAAGAACAGCGCCACCGGCACCAAAAAGATAAACGCGCCTTCCGTGAAGGTCAGGTTGATGGACTGGGGCAACCGGCACACGTTTGACTGGTAATACTCGGCCTTGTTGCTGTATTCTTCAATGGCCTGCTGAAATGCCTTGAAGGAATAGACTGTCTGCTGAAAGATCTTGACCACCGGGATGCCGCGGACATACTCAGTCCCCGCTTTGGTCATCCGATCCTGTGCTGCCTGGTACTCTGCCATCAGCTTGGCGTTTTTACCGCCCATCATGGAAAACATGGCGATGATCGAGATGACGGCTGCCAGCAAGCAGGCGGCCCCCATACGCCAGTCAAAGACAAACATCAGCACCAGCATGGCCACAAACAGAACGACGGTACCGACGATATCTGCCAGGTTATGGGCAAGAAGCGTTTCAGTATCAGCCGCTGCCGCGTCCAGACGCCCGCGGATCAGGCCGGAAGCGTTGGAATCAAAGAAGCCCAGAGGGGCCTTCATGACATGCGCGACGCCCTGCTTACGGATGTTGGATGCAGTGCGGAAGGCCGCCAGATGGGTACACATCAGGCCGGCAAAGTATATGAGAATGCCGCCCACGGCAAAGGCAAACGCCAGCCACCCGTATTGGGCCACATGTTGCGCCTGCGACCACTCAGGCGCCACGGCGATCAAATCCCGGGCAGCCAGCCAGATAAAGATGTACGGCGCCATGCTCAGCAGCATGGACACCGCTGACAAGGCCAATCCCAAAAAGGTCAAGCCTTTATGGCTGCCGGCATAGCCAAGCAGGGCCGCTAGGTCGCTCTTTTTTTCTTTTTTCATAGGATAACCTCCTTACATATAATAGTTAGTAAAAACTAACTTTTGTCTAAAAAAGAGGGGAGGAGCATCTCCCTTTGGGTTTGTGTGCATCATGCCATCATCAATTTCAGCCAGCCGGCGGTATAAAAATCACGCAGCTGATCCACATAGCGTATCGCCTGCTCATAAGGCATATCATGAATGACTATCTCAAACAGGCCGCTGAACATGCCGCTGGCAAGGATATGGCACATCTGCCGGTCTAAGACTGGTACGTTCCGCCCCAAACGGCGGAGCACTTGCATATATTGCAGTGTGGACTCTACCTCAACCTCCACCATATTGTGAATAAAATTTTCATAGCTGGTCCCCTCCGCCCCGCACAGCAGCAGCTTTACGGGCTCCCGGTGCTGACAGATGTAACCCACCATCCAATGAATATAGGAGCCTGATTCTACGCCCAGATGCTCTGGCTGCTCTGTCTCGGGAAGCTCGGCAAACGAGCTCTGAGATTCCATGAATTTGCCCATCAAAGCGGCAGCGTGAGGCTCTACAATAGAGGCAAACAATGCCTCCTTACTAGAAAAATAGCCATAGAAAGCGCCAGTGGTCACACCCGCGTGTTTAACGACCTGCCGCAGGGATGTTCCGAGAAAGCCTTTTTCAGAAAACTCGTCCAAGGCTGCCTGTTGAATTTTATTCAGCGTAACGGATGAACTTTCTTGCATAAACAGTCTCCATATAACAGCGTGATATAACGATGTTATATTACGGCGAATATAGGGGTTTTGTCAAGGGGGGGGATCATACTATTTTGAAAGTCAAATGCGCGATAATGAGAATAGCCGCGCAGAAAGGCTGCCCCTAGATTTGCCGGCAGAAAAATCAAGGGGCTTTTTCCTGCCTGTAAAGATGGAACCTCGCCATAATACCAAGCCATCAATAGGATAGCAAACGCCTTTGGTATGACCATGGCCGAGCTTTTAGGCATGGATGGGCTAAATGATGATACATTTGAGGACTGATTTCTTTTTGGCATAGCCGAGCGGGTGTTTATCTCAATGCTTGTGGTGTTGATATATTAAATATGGTTTTTAACTCTGCCCTGGATTTGTTGGGAAACGGACAATGATGGAAACATGAAAAAATCACGGCCGTACACGTTATGAATACGCTGGGATTAAGACAGGATACATCCTATCGGCTGGTTAGGCAATGGCCGGAAAAATAGAGTGCCAATGAATGAGTTTGTCGAAGGCATTTGATTTTGAAAAACGGTATAATAAACTGAAAGCTGTGGGGCCCTATGGCAGTGAGGAGAATGATAGAAAGAGGTGTTTCTATTGAAAAAGAGAGCGTTGCTGATCGCAGTCCTTTCCCTGTGTACGCCTTTATGCGCCTGTGGCCAAGCGCCGGATCCAGTCAATGATGCGCCCGAAAAGCTCGGTATTTCTTCAGGCAATTATCTCAACAGGGGATATTTAGCTCAGAATGAGGGAGATCCGTTTTATTATTACTTGCAATATGTAACAGAAGGCGACCGCAGCCAAAATGGTATCTATCGAGTGAACTCGGAAACAGGAGAAAGCACCCGTTTAACGGAACACATAGGCTTTTACCTCAATCTGTATGACGGTTATTTATACTATCAAACGATAGGAGATTCTGATTGGCGCTCGCTTGTCTGGCGGGTGAAATGCGATGGCAGCAGCCCTCCGGAGCAATATTACGTGACGCTGTATGAGATTACCGGCGGCATCATGATGGCCAATGACATGCTCTTTGTGGTGAATACGGAGGGATTGTGCGCCGCTCCGCTGAAAGATACCGGGCTGACGGACAGCGATATGACGGTTATAGCAAAAGAATGCGGGAACCCGGTCGTTCTTTCGGATACCCTGTATTATTTGCATAGAAAGGATAGGGACAATAGCTACCGAAGCAAACCGCTTGATGATTTGACAGCATCTCATGAAGAAGTCGCAAGGATTGAATATATGCACAAAGTGATGGCGGGCTATGGATACGTCTATTACCTGGACAGTAGCAATTACCAGGACTATTATCGCGCGTCGCTGGCCGATGGCAAAATCGAAAAGATTTTGACGCTGCAGGGAAACATCATGACTCCGTTCAATTTATACAAGGGGCATTTATATTACATGGAAGGCGGATATATATGGCGCTGTGATTTGGATGGAAGCAACCTTGAAAAAATAGAAGAGAAGCGCTGGCGCGATGGACTTACGGAGGGGGAAGGAAAATCCTTTTCTTGGCGTTTGTACATAGCGAATGATACGGTATATGTATTCAATGGAGATTTGAGCAGACCAGTTTACCAAGTTAAAATATAATGGAAAGGGGGTGCTTTCAGCACCCCTTTAGTGTAGATTCCTTTTCATCAGAAATTTGATTTCTGCAACATTCGTCAAACTTCGTTCATATTCATATATTTGCATGATTGACAATGAATCAACACTCCTGTATCTTGAAAATGTGAAATAAATTTGTCGATATAATTCTAAAACGCATAAAAGTGCCATAATTTTATCTCATTTTGGAGTTTGCGATGAAACAGCACCTACAACAATCTTCCAAGTTCGTATCGTATGATGGGCTAGGCCCAGTTGGTTTTGTATTGCATATTTTGAAAGCAACCGCTCTTTTTTAAGAGCGTTTTTTTTGTATCAAAAAGAGTTGGGGAGAGGGAATCATGAAACAACGGAAACACAGAGCAAAGATCTTGTCATTTGCACTATCCATGCTGATGCTTTTGGGCATCCCGCTCCCGGCCTTTGCCCAAGCAGCGGCAGAAAACGCCATCGAGGAAGCGCAGAACCAGCCGGTGCTGATAACGGATAAGCTGACGGAAACCGAAACCTATTGGCAGAACGCCGATGGGTCGATCACGTATGAATCGCATCTGGAGCCGATCCGATACCAGGATGAAGAAGGAAACTGGCACGAGATTGTCAACGACGTGGTGCAGGTGGATAAGAGTGCGGAGAGCGAGGACCCATTTAAGGAGGAGGGGTATGACTACCGCTCGGAATCGTCTAAGAGCTGGGTGCTGCTGGATGAGGATATTCGCAGCGATGCACCCATCAAAATACAAAGAGGGGCATATAGCCTGGTGGTAAAGCCTCTGTGGAATGTGAATGAGCAGCCGCAGCCTACGGAAGAAGACCCGGCAACACCGGCGCCTACGGCAGAGCCTGCGCTGCAAACGCCAGAAGCCGCGCCGTCCCCAACCTTGGCAGAAGAACAGCCAACGCAAACGCCGGAACCGGTTGAGCCGACGCAACAGCCGCAGACACAGGAAGCCACGCAGGGAAGAAATGCCAAATATGCGGTCTCGGTCCAGGAGAATTTGCCCAAGGCAACAGAGGAGGCGCCACCGCAGGATCTTCCGGAAAGCAGGTTATCCTTTAACGTAAAAACAGAAACAGAACAGCCGGATACCCCTGGCAAAAAAACGGTGCGGAAGGCAAAAGCCAAAAAAGCAAATGCGCCGTATGACCCATATACCTATTCTTCGGATCTTGCGTATGAGTCTGTGGATTATTCCAATGTATTTGAAGAGGGCGTAAGCCTGCGCCTACAGCCAAACAACATTGGGATGAAAGAGGATATTATTCTGACGGAAGCCCCCAAAAGCACGGCGTTTTCCTTTGAGCTATCCGTAGAGGGCGTGGTGCTGGAACTCATGGAGGAAGACGGTGTTGTACTCATCAAAGACCAAGAAACGCTGGAAGAGATCGGCTTTATCCCGCAGCCGTTTATGGTGGATTCCGGCGTGCAGGAGGAATACGAGAACATCAGCTTTGACATCGAGGTCACGCTGGAGGATCTGGGCGATGGGCAATACCTGTATACCTTAACGCCCAGCCAAGCGTATTTGCAGGACGAAAACACCGTGTATCCCGTGAAAATTGATCCCTCCATCAATATCGACGGCGCAACAAAGACAAAGGATACCTATGTGGACTCCTCCCACCCAAACAACAACTATTATACCAACCAATACCTACGGGTAGGGCATGACACCGCGGGCGCTAAGTTCCGTTCCATCATGAGCTTTGACCTGCCGTCTGGCTTGGATAAAGCATATATTTCGGAAGCGACGGTAAACACCTACCAATCTTACAACGGTACCTCCACGCCGATGTTCGGAATGTACCGGGTGAAGATCCCATGGGAATCGAACAACCTGACCTGGAACAACGTAACACAATATTTGGAGCTGGACGGAAAATATGCGGAAGGAAGAGTGGGCGGCACAGGGTGGTATGTTTGGCCGGCGACAAACCTGGCCAGAGCTTGGTCGGTAAAAGGCAATTACGGCCTGATGTTCAAAAGCGAGGAGGAGGGCTCGCAAAGGTACAAGCGGTGGTATTCATCCGATTCCTCCATCTGCAAGCCGATTTTGACGCTGGTATACACGCCGATAGACACGGCGACGACGGTACGGGTATACCCTGGGGGAAACAATACCTCCAAGGGAGACATCAAGGTAAACTGGAACCCGCAGACAGGAGTCAAGATCCGAGCGTATTTGGACGGAGACCCGGTAGACGGATCGGGGGACAGCTATACCTGGCACGATGTGGTATCCGGGGTAGAGCACAAGGTAAAGGTAGAATTCTATACGGATTACGGCGTAAAGGTATTTTCCAGCGAAAAGACGGCCACGATACCAGACAATTCCCCGCCGGTATTCAGCGACATTGCGGACGCGTATATGGAAAACGGCGAAGCGGTATTGTCCTTTGCGCCTGCATTTAAGCCGGCAAGCATCACCAATGTTTCGTTCCCGGTCTGGACCCCCAGCGGCGGCCAGGATGACTTGATTTGGCATTCCAAGCAGGTAGTGGGCACTACAACGGGGACATGGTCTACGACAGTCGATATCTCTGAGCACAAAAACGGAACGGATATGTATTTCTGCCATATCTACGGCACAACGGACAAAGGGGATACGGAAAACTTTGGGGATATGCCCTTCAATTTTGGTACCCAGGAACGGGCATATGGGAAGAATTGGGGTACGCTTGAGGACGGCCCTGTAGCGGGTGAGATTTTATACGAAAAAATATCGGATACCAAATTCAGGATTACAGCCAGCAGAGTAACAAGAAAGGACGCGATTGCCAAGCACGAGATCTACTGGTCGGAGGTAGGGTCGGATGAAAAGCATTTGCTGGAAACGCTGGAAGGGTATCTGGGCTCAGAGGCAACGCGCCGCTATGACATAGAGAAAAGCGGGCTGCCGAGCGGAAAATCCATCTATTTTACCATCAAGGCGTATGACAATAACGGCAACTACACCACCATGGAGCTGCCCACCAATGTCGTGGATATCCCGCACTATGTACCTCCGCAAAAACCAAGCAATTTGACCGTACAAAATGAACAGGGCGACCAGTATGCCTATGACGAGGTTCCGTCATTTTCTGTCAAGGATACAGCCAATGTATACTGGGCCGTTGAAAAAGGGGTAGGGAGCCAGTTTGACATCAGGTACATCCAATACAAGGTAGATGAAGGCGAATGGAACACGATAGATCCATCCCAAATGCTGGAACCGGAATCACCCATTGCGCAAAACGGCTTTGCCGTGCCGCTGCGGGATCTTGAAGAAGGAACACATACAATCTCCATTCGCGCCATTGATACCAACAGCGCAAACCAGCTGAGCGGGCCGGAACGCTCCATCCAGGTGGTTCGGGATGTCACCGCGCCTGTGATCGACGTGGTGTATCCAGAAGGAGAAGGGGATATTCCAACCTGGTACGCCTCGGATGTTGTGACCATTACGGGCGTACAGGATGTAGCCTTTGATTCGCTAAAGGCGGAACTGGGCATGAAAATATCGGTTTTGCCTGCCATTTATCATGAGATCCCTCTCACCTATACGACAGACGAGATGGGACAGAACACATTCCCGGCGACCATTGCGCTAAACGGGGAAGCTTTGCTCAATACGACCTACACGCTTCGCTTAACGGCGACCGATACGGCAGGCAACAAGACCGTTATCGAAAAACAATTCAATTTGGTCACGGATGACAGTGTACAATCGCAAACCAGGCAACTGGTCTTTGCCTCCGATCTTCCTGTGACAGAGCAGGGCGTCTATGACATTTCACAGCCGGAAAATGAATTTGCGTTTACCATCGTGGGAGGACAGCAATCAGTCCCGGAAGGCGCGGCCGCGAAACTGTATTTTGATGGAAAAGAAATCGACTGCACAGAGACGACGATTGCAAACGGGGAAATTAAGTTTCAAGTCGATTTCTTTAAGACACTGAATATGGAAGATAATTACCGGGAGGGAACGACGCACAGCTTTTATGCCATCCTATACGATGCGAACCAAACGCCGGTGATGTATTCACAGACCCTGTACACCAGGCAAAAAACCCTCGAAATGCAAGAGAATCAATTTGAAGCGCTCCATGGATATGAGATCATAGACGGAAACTTAGTGGGCGGAACGGAAGCGGACAGCTCGTTTACCTTGCATACGGTAAAAGAGGGATATGGCATTTTAGAAGGCGTGACGATACAGCCTGAGTACGTCCAAATCCCGGAAGACGCTTTGCTGAAATTTGAAGTGACGTTCTATGACAGCAGAGGCTACTATTTTGCTCCCGTCGTTGTCGGCCCAGGGGAAACGGCAAAGATGAGGGATTGTGTAGACCCAGGAAACGTGGAAACGCCGGACGAAGCGGGAAGCTTCTGGATGACCAAACCGTTCCCGGTGGGATACCGCATCAGAGGGTATATCGAGAATCCGGAAACCATGACGGAGACGCCGATTTCGGTCTCTTCCTTTGACATACAGGAGCAGTATGTAGGGACGGGCGACCAATTCTACAAGCAGTTGATTACACCGGCAGAGGACTTGTCCGCCAAGCCCTTGGTCAACTATACAGCCTGGCTGAGGTGGACGCCGTCTCCGGACGAAAATGTGACCTACGAGGTGTGGCGTAAGAGATCGGATTGGCAGGAAGGAGACCCATCCGCAGAAAATGTGGCGTGGGATCTGACAGACCCATACTATTTTGATTTCAATCTGGATTACAGCCATGAGTATGATTACTGGGTCATCCCCATGCGGGATTTTCCGTGGCAGGATGGGGATACCATGCGGGTGCGAGGCGTCCCAATTCAAGTCGATCATATCACTATGGTAGACGAAAATGAGCTGGAAAAGCGGCTGGGTTTGCAGGATTACTGGAGCTATGTAACCAGCACAATGGGCAACGGGACAGGATATATCAACGTAAACAGCGGCAACCTGGTGTACCAAAAAACAGATTTTGCCAATACAGCGCCGTTGCTGGTCAGTGTGATGCGCAGGTCATTCAACGCGCAGGCGAAATCAGAGTCGGGGCTTGGCGTAGGCTGGGATTTCGGATTCAATACCAACATTCTCAAAGAGTTTGGTACCGATGCAATGGGCAATAGAACCACGATGGCCATTATCTTAAAGGATGGGGATGGAACGATCCATCGCTTTGAGAAGGAAAGTTCGGGAACAGGAGAGGAAAAATATGTATCTCCTGAAGGCGTATTTATAACGTTGGAGGAAGAAGGAGGCAACTTCAAGGCGACCCGTTCTGATGATATCGTATACACCTTTAATCGGAGTATGATGATCGAATCGTTTGAGGAGCCAAATGGAAACAAGCTGTTGTTTGAGTACGATGAAAGAGGGCGCCTGGTTAAAGTCATACACAATCTTTATTTGGAAGAAGGCATGGTAGAGGAAGAACAGCAGTATGTGAGTTTTGAATACGGGGATGCGCCGCATAACCTGGACAAGATCATCAAGGCCAACAATGTGTTTGGCTCGGAAAACGGTGTGCCGGTGCAGCAGACATATTTTTACGACTATTATGACGACCAAACCAAAGATGATTTTGGGATGCTGAAGTCGGTATACACTTCCGTGGAAAGGCCGCTGAAGGTATTGAATATCGCGGAGGACGGCACAGAAACGATTACAGAGGAAAGCGAAACCACTACCATGCTGGAAAGCTACCAGTATGAATACGTGCGGGACGATGCGCAGAACAAAAAGCTGACAAAGCTGACCATCCAAACGCCGTCCAACACCTCTGCCAACGCAGGGGATATGAAAAGCGACGTGATTGAGTTGGACGATGCGCAGCGAGCAGTAAACTATACCAATGCCAACGGCGATACCAGCGCCCTTGCCTATACCATGCTGGATGAAAACTGCCAGCAAACGACGGTGACAAATACGGTGGATGGCAGCGGGGCAGGCAGCACTTCATACATCACGGATCTGTCCAACCACGGCGTGGTAACGCAAACCATCTCGCCAAACGGCAGGAAAACCTATTATGAGAACTATACCGATACGCTCAAGGCGCAGACCATCCGCACCTACCAGGACGCGGCCGAGACCGTGCCGATTGCGTATACGCTCACATACGACAGCCTGGGCAACGTACTGACAGTGCTGGCGCCGGACGGCGTTTTGACCACCAATACCTATGCGGCAGGGAAGGACTGGCTGACCAGCCAGACGCTGACAAAGGGCGGCACGGTGCTCAACAAGATCGTTTACACTTATGATGATAAGGGCAACCAGCTTTCAGCTACGACGGCGGTGAGTGATCCGGTCTCGTTTACCGATACCAAGACCACGAGCTATGCGTACGATGGGCGGGGCCAGATGACCTCCCAAACGGCCTGGAACGGGCAGCAGACCAGCTATGCCTATGATAAGTTCGGCAGGCTGAGCGAAAGCACGGTATCTGGCTCGGGCATCAGCCAGACCACGCGGTACACCTATGACGCGTACAACCATCCGGCCACCACGGCCTCCGAGCGCGGAAGCAGCGATCTTACGACGGAGACACAGTACGATGCCTTGGGCTATCTGCTGAAAACCGTACACCCCACCGGCCTGGTAGAGGCATACCGGTACAATGCCAACGGCCTGCAAACCGAACAGCTAATGATAGGGTATACTGAAGGCGGGCAGTTTGTGGAGGCCAAAAAGACGACGGTGCAGTACGATGAAATCAATCGGGCTGCCGCCATTACCGACCCCAAAGGCACGGTACAGACGCAGGCTGTTTCGGCAGGCGACGGATTGATTACCACTCAAACCGAAACGATGGGCACAGACGGCGTGCTGCGCCAAAGCAGCGTACAGACAGCGGTAGACGGCGCTTATGCAACGGAGACCAACCAAGGCCTTGGCAGCAAGACCTATTACGACTATATTGGCAATATGAGCCGTGTGACCCAGATCCACGGCGGCACGGAGGAGCGCGGCATCAACGCTTCCTACGATGTCATGGGGCAGCTGATCCATACCTGGGACGATACCAACACGGTGGAAAGCTATACCGATTACGACGCACTAGGGAATGTGCAGAGGGAATGGACGTATGTAAAGACCGACGGGGAAACGCGCCTGTATGCCGTCAAGCAGTATACGCATGATTTGCAGGGCCAGGTCACCAGCGTGCGGGAGTACACCAACCTATTGCCGTATGGGGCCATCGCAGAATCAGAGCCATACCAAACGACAAGCTATACCTATGACGAAAGCGCGGGCGAAGGCCTGACCAAAAACACCGTCACGGATGCAGAGGGCGGTGTGACGGAAACCTACTACAACCAAATGGGGCAGGTGGTCAAGGAGGTACAAAAGGGGCGGAGCTCGGAAAAGCAGATCGTAACGGTCTACGCCTACGACGGATACGGACGGCAGACGGAGGTAAAGCAGGGCGACCAGAATACGCAGACGGTCAAGCAAAGCTATGAGTATGATGCGTACGACCGCGTGAAAAAGCAAAAGACCAACGGTAGCACGTATACCGAACTGACCTACGACCATTTCGGACGGCGGGACGGGATGACAGACCATACCGACGGCGAAACCATCCAAAGCAGCTGGGCGTATGATAAAAACGACCAGGCGCTGTTTGTCATGCAGGATGGCAAGATCATGGGCTTTACATACAACGGGATCGGGGAAATGACAGCGATCCGATACAGCGCGGGCAACACGATGGAAATCGAGGGCGCGGTGCGCACCGTCACGTATGACTATGACGATTTGGGGCGGCTGACGGCGGTCAAGAGCGGTGTGGTGGATACCAATAACGAGACGCTGGCGGAAAACGTCAAGACCGTGAAGGACTACAGCTATGCTGCCAACGGGGATTTAACGGAAAGCCGCGAATACCTGGAATTTGATACCAAGGAAGACAAGCAAGGCATCACGCTGACGCAAAGCTATATGTACGACGCGGTAGGGCGGCCGACAGAGGTAGCCTACAAGCAAGGGGAGGCTGTCAAAGAAAAATATACGCAGCGCTATGATGGGCGCAACTATATCACAGAGGGCAGCTATACCGACGGATACGGCGATACCGCCAAAACACTCAATAGAACCTATGCCTACGACGCCATCGGGCGGCTGACGGAAAACAGCGTATCCAACAGCGAAAAGACCAAGACGACGGGATACCAATACGACAAGGTAGGCAACCGGCTGTACCAGACGGTGGAGGACGGGACAAAAACGGTATCGACGAAATACACGTACAATGCGCTGGGCCAGTTGACGCAGATGCAAAAGGGCCTGGGCGCGGCGGACAGTGTGACAACTTGGCTGAACGAAGAACTGTATACCTATGATATGTATGGCAACCAAACGGCGGTAGAGGTATACCAGGTCAATGAGGAGGTCACGAGCAGCGAAAAAGCGGGGGATGTGCGGTATACCTACGACGAAAGCAACCAGATGGTGCAGTATGAAACAAAAGGCGTGGAAGAAACGGAGTGGACACAAGCAGCGCGGAACGTCTACAATGGAGAGGGGATGCGCATCCGCCAGTACGAAAATGGGAACGACTGGGCGCGGCAGTATTTCTACATCGGCGGGGCGCTGGCAATCTCCACAGACGGCAGCAACGAAAACTTCGTCAAGAGCGAAAACATCCTGGACCCCAGCGGCACGATTCTGGCAGCGCGCAGAGAAGCCAAGGACGGCGAGCAGATCGAAGGCAGCGCGTACTGGATCTATCATTACGATGCGCAGGGCAGCGCGACCAACCTGGTAGGAGTCAAGGATGGGGCGCTGTACCGGGCAGAGGAAAACATCTACGATGCGTTCGGCAACGAGGAAACGGACATGAAGGAGCCGGTGTCGAGCGTACAGAACGACATCAAGTTTACCGGCGCTACGCTGGATAACAGCGGGACGTACTACCTGGGGAGCCGGCACTACGATCCCAACACCGGGCGGTTCTTGCAGCAGGATACGTTCAAGGGAGACGTATACAGCCCATGGACGCAGAACCTGTACACCTACACCTCGAACAACCCTGTGAACTATGTGGATCCGACGGGACACTATTATGAACAGGTATTGGGGAGCATAGGAGGAGCATTGGACTGGATGTTTGGAGTGGTAGGCGCTAAAACGAATTTCAGAGAGAATATGAGTACCAAAGGGAAAGAACTGGATGAAAAATATGATACACATGAAACGCCAGAGGAAATGGAAGAGCTGGCACAGGAACAGAGAAAGATTAGGAAATCGAAGAAGAGCGGAGTATTTGGAGCGGGATACAATGAGCACAAGGCAAACCTCATGATGGAATTGATGATAACATTGGCGGCCGACGAGGAGGGAAGGAACGTAGAGCATGGAGCGTTTGTATATCAGAGGGAGGATGGATTGTATTATATTTCCAATGTGCTGGAAGACAAAATGTTGAATGTTTCTGAAGAAGCATTTTTGAAAGAAGCAAAGAACTTAGGCCTATTAGAGGGTAGAGAAACGGTAGAACTATCGTTTGGACATACCCATTCACTATCAGATGGGAAGGTAGCTGACCACCCATACTGGAGTTACTATCCCAATGAAAAGGCAGACGATGCTATGGCATTTTATTATGGTTCTGATACAGATGCTAAAACTGTCTACGAGGGGAGCATGGGACAAGGAAGGCTGAAGATAAAAAATTATGTCATATATTCACCTCATAAATCAGGGGATGGATGGGACGTGGAACGATGGCCAAAAGTTCCGACATGGCAGTAGAGGGGAGAAAAGATGAGCAGAAAGAGCATTAAAAAATGGGGATGGATAGGCATAGCGATATGCCTACTCCTTCCCTCATCAGGATATGCGAAGAACGATGCTGAAAACGATAGTTCAACATTTAATAGATATCCAATGGAAACAATACTTATACAGCCAGAGAAAATAAAAAATGAATTGGTACCGATAAAAGGTTATGCAAAGTTTGAAGAAGAGGGGGTTATCTTGTATTACACAAAACAGGATTACCAATATGATACAAAAGAGAATGCGGTATGGTTACCGGAAAGAAAAGAATTAAGTATAGAAGAATGTTTTCAGGATGCATCGGTATACAGGGATATAAATGGGTGTGTTGATGGAGCGTTTTACCACATTTCAGGAGTCATTCAAGAAAAAAATGAAGATATTCCCTATGCGGCAGTGGCACTGTATTACATAGATAACGATGGTGGGAATAAGATAAATCCCATGCCGGAAACAATGAAGAAATACAACAGAGACAATGAAAGCCAAGAAGCAGAGGAAGTATCAATTTATAGGCTTTTAGCTGATCCTTGGAGATATGATGGAAAAAAAGTCAGTACAGAGGTTTGTCATTTCCAAGAGTTAGAGATGTGCCCCA
>OFMJ01000315.1_pt1 | contig 56077 bp, 50 predicted proteins | sample 1541801 | NCBI WGS metagenome assembly OFMJ01 (sample SAMN04209234, study PRJEB22552) | human gut metagenome | biome: gut; material: feces | host: Homo sapiens | place: USA: Oklahoma
ATAAGTTACACAGAATGGTGTTTCGATTTCATCCTGACGGCGATAGCGTTTACCGATATTTCCTCTGTCATCAAATTCGCAGTTGTATGTCTTGGATAATTCCATAAATACTTTCTCTGCGCCTTCATTCAATTTCTTAGAAAGTGGAAGTACGCCAATCTTAATTGGTGCAAGTGCCGGATGGAAATGTAATACAGTACGTACGTCTCCGCCTTCCAGTTCTTCTTCGTCATAAGCTGAACAAAGGAATGCAAGTACCACACGGTCAGCACCGAGAGAAGGTTCGATTACATATGGAATATATTTTTCTTTCTTCTCATCATCAAAGTATGTCATATCCTGTTTTGACTCATTCTGATGCCGTGTAAGATCGTAATCTGTTCTGTCAGCAACACCCCACAATTCGCCCCATCCAAACGGGAATAAGAACTCAAAGTCTGTTGTTGCTTTACTATAAAAACTTAACTCATCCTGATCATGGTCTCGAAGACGAAGTTCTTCATCTTTCATGCCAAGAGATAATAGCCAGTTGTGACAGAAGCTTCTCCAATACTGGAACCATTCAAGGTCTGTTCCCGGCTCACAGAAGAATTCCAATTCCATCTGCTCAAATTCTCTTGTACGGAATGTAAAGTTACCCGGTGTGATTTCATTCCGGAAGGATTTACCAATTTGCGCAATGCCGAACGGAATTTTCTTTCTTGATGTACGCTGTACATTTTTAAAATTCACAAAAATTCCTTGTGCAGTCTCAGGTCTTAAGTATACCGTATTCTTGGCATCTTCTGTGACTCCCTGGAATGTCTTGAACATTAAATTAAACTGGCGAATTTCTGTAAAGTTATGTTTTCCACAAGACGGACATGGAACATTATGTTCTGCAATCCACGTTTCCATCTCTTCTTTTGTCCATCCATCCACACTGGCTGTAATTTCAATGTCATGTTCCTGTGCAAAATCTTCAATAATCTTATCCGCACGGAATCTTTCTTTACATTCTTTACAATCCATAAGAGGATCGCTGAATCCACCCAAATGACCGGATGCCACCCATGTCTGCGGATTCATAAGGATTGCGCAGTCCACACCTACATTATAAGGATTTTCCTGCACAAACTTTTTCCACCATGCACGTTTTACATTATTCTTCAATTCTACACCAAGGTTACCATAATCCCATGTATTTGCAAGGCCGCCGTAGATTTCAGAACCAGGATATACAAATCCTCTTGACTTCGCCAATGCGACGATTTTTTCCATTGTCTTTTCCATACTCTTTCCCTCTCCTTCACATTTCATTTTTACACTTCACGAGTGAAATTAAGAATATCTATAGATTGTCAATAATTATACAGTTTTTCAATATAATTGTAAAGCAATGTTTCCCAAAGTCCGCAAACTATTTCACACAAATTTCCAGTATTTCCAAAGATTTGAACTGTTTATCAATATAAAGGGAAATATATCTGGCCAGAATTTTCTTCAGATTCTGGAGAACTGAATCGGACACTGTAAATGTATAAAGTTTTTCTATCGTAGAACCTGCAATATACTGCATGGCATATAAAGCTGACGTCTCTATTTCCATCTCGTCAAACACCTCTTGCTTGCATGCACTGCAGACAATACCGCCTTCTTTTGCACTGAATACAACCGGTCTTGTCGTATCTGCGCATTTTACACATTGAAACACCTGCGGTCCCTCTCCGTTTATGTATATGGCTTTCAATTCAAAAATGCACCGGATCAACGCATTCGGAATACTTTTCTTCGCCAGCGCCCGTAATGTCTGATACAAAAGTTTCAGCATCTGTGTTTCATCATTGGATTCTCTTGTGTAATATTCTGCAAATTCCATGAAATAGAAGCCGTAGTACGCGGCTTCCATATCTGTACGCAGTTCCTGAAAATAATTGGAAATGCTGACCTGTATGATGTTGTAAGATGTTCGTCCTTCATAGAGCGTAAACTCCCCGAAGCAAAACGGACTTACCGCTCCGCCAAGAGGACTTTGTGGTTTTCTCGCCCCCTTGGCAAATGCTGATAATTTTCCTCTTTCTTTCGTTAAGAGCACAACTCTTTTATCGTATTCCCCTATGGGGGTCACTGACAGCACCATACCTGTCACTACTATCGACTGATTCACGTTTCTCTTCCTCTGCCTTCCGAAGATTTTCACTGCGATATCTCAGATAATCTTCAACCTTTCCTGTCTTTGTAAATTGTTCCCAATATCCACTCTCCATCGAATCACCTCTTCTGTTATTTAGGTTATCCGATTGAGTTTTATATATACTATATAAAAACTTCCAGTTTTCGTGGCGGCTTTGGAATCGTTTTATCATGCCATTTACTCATCCTTCATATATCCGAAGTTCTTGATCAGAAAATCACTATCTCTCCAATCTTTTTTCACTTTGACCCAAAGCTTTAAGTTTGCCTGCATTTCAAGCATTTTTTCTATTTCAAACCGGGCGTTGGAACCGATTTTCTTCAACATGGCTCCTTGTTTTCCAATAATAATCCCTTTGTGGGAATCCCGTTCGCAAATAATTGTCGCATCAATATTTACAATCTTCCTCTTAAATTCCATGCGGTCGATGGCTACGGCAATTCCGTGAGGAATCTCTTCATTCAGCGCATGCAGCGCCTTCTCTCGTATAATTTCCGCTACAATCTGTCTCTGCGGCTGATCTGTAATGGTATCCTCATCATAGAACTGCGGACCGTATGGCAAATACTGAAAGAGAACTTTGACAAGTTCATCTGTATTCTCCCCGGTTCTTGCCGATACCGGAACAATGGCCGCAAAATCATACTGTTTTTGATATGCATCAATAAACGCAAATACTTCCTCTCGCTTCACCATATCCACCTTATTGATTACAAGAACTACCGGCGTTTTTACTTTCTTAAGCTGTTCAATGATATGCTTTTCTCCCGCACCGATAAAAGTAGACGGCTCCACAAGCCATACAACCACGTCCACTTCGTTTAACGTACGCTCGGCAACATTTACCATATACTCACCCAGTTTATTTTTCGCCTTATGAATTCCCGGGGTATCCACAAACACAATCTGCCCTTCTTCTGTGGTCAGTACCGTCTGGATACGGTTTCTTGTTGTCTGCGGTTTGTTGGATGTAATCGCAATTTTCTGACCGATCAGATGGTTCATCAATGTGGATTTTCCAACGTTCGGTCTTCCGATCAATGTTACAAAACCCGATTTATAGTCTGCTCTCATCTATTTCCTCCATTTTCCTTCGTTTCTTTTTCTTCTAAAATAAATCTTTCACTTCTCCAAAAAGTTCTTTTGCCGCTTCGATCTTCTCTTCTCCACCAATCACACAGAGCTGATCTGCAGAGAGTACCGCTGCCACCACATTCGCAAGGTTCCTGATATCTTCCTGTGTCGCATGAAGCACCTGCATTCTCTCCTTTTGAATCATTTCCGGTGTCACATGATTCATGTACAGATTCATGGAACGGTCTCCCTTGATTGCCGGAGTCATCGGCTGATCCAGGTTGCTGATCGTACCGATGATATATTTTGTCATGTCACGGTCTGCCACTTCAAAATTTCTCAAGTATTCTGTCACACCTTCATATACTTCATTTGTCTTCTCAAGATTCGGATCTCGGTAAGACACAAGATATCCTTCGCCAATTCTGTTGAAACTGCTCATGCATCCGTAAGCGCCTCCTTTGACTCGGATATTCTGCCACAAATAATCATAACTTAAAATCACTTTCAAAATCTGGAGCGCCCCTGTATACTCTTCTCCTCGGTCGATAAAGTTTCCTGCGCGAGCCACATACTGTACTTTGGAAGAGGTTTTAAATCCTTCATTCTTTTTCTCGCAATAAAGTACACAAGGTTCTGTTTCTATCTTCTCCTGATACAAAGCTTCTTTCAATTCCAGAATCATAGTTTCCATGCCGACAAGGCCTTCCTCTGCAGAAGTATAACTGATCATCATATTCTCTCCACGGAACAACATCCTGCACAATGCCTTCAGATTTTGAATCAAGGTATCCTTCTCTTCTTCAAAATGTTCTGCAATCGCATTTACTTTCTTATAATAATCAATTCCGCTTGTCATATCCTTGAATTTTGAAAGCGGAGACGCATATGCCATAGCACGAAGCGCTGCTGTTGTATGACCGGAAGAAGTAAATTTCATCTGCAGTCTGGAAAGGATCATATCCAAAATCTCTTTCAGACGTTTCTCATCATCCAATTTGGATTCCATCAGGATCTCTTTTATCATATCAAATGCTACCGGCAGTTTATGATATAAAGCCTTGGCCTTGATTTCAAATGTTGCTTTGAATTCTTTTTCTTTTACTTTCGTCACATCCGGATATAGCTCCAGAGAAGTTCCGATTCCACCCGTATGCACATTGATCTCATTGAACAGTTCTCCGTACTCATAATGTGTTGTATCAATGATTCCAAGCACACCCTGCAGAATTCCTACATATGGAAGCATCTTTGCCGGAACCTGAGACAGATCAAACATCACATCTACATATCCGATTCCGTTTGTCTCCACTCCATGATGCACCATCAACGTATCTCCATACTTGATTTCCCTATTATAAATCGGTGCGATTTCCGTAGAAATATCTTTCACTTCCAAAACCGGAATCGTCTCCAGTTCTTCTTGTGTGGACGGTTCTTCCTGGTATGCAATAAGATCGGCTGTCTTCGCTGCGATCTCTTCCACTTCTTCTTTGGAAAGGCTTGCTTTATACACCTGCAGTTTCTCATGCAGTTCCTGATCCATTCTTGCTGTACGTCCTTTTTCCGGTTTGATCACAACAATGGAACCATGTGTATTCTCTAACAGATACTTCTGAATCAGTTCTTCAAAATATCCTGTCTTTCCCTTTTCTTTTAGCAGATTGAATGTATCGATAGCATCCACATGGAGAAATGGTTTCTGATCATCATACAACCAGCTTTCAAAAATCTGAAGACCGTACATCAAACCTTTTGGAAATCCACCAAAATCCGCTTCCCTATAGCGGAATTCATGATAGTTAATTCCCGCCTCAATGGCTTTCTGATCCATACCGTTTTGCACAATATCGGAAAGTGTTTGCTCAATGACAGAGATAAATTGTTCTTTCTGATCCACATTCGCATTTTTGGCAATCACAGAAAATACCGGCTGGTAAATGCCATTATCATAAGAACCCATAATATCTTTTCCAATTCCCGCATCCACAAGCGCTTTCTTAAGCGGTGCCCCCGGTGCAGATAAAAGCGCATAGTCCAAAATCTCAAAAGCAAGATACAATTCCCGGTCCAGGCTGGTTCCAATGACTTTATTATACGAAAGGTATGTGTTATCCTCTTCCGATTCGTTACTTGCGATGGAATACTCCTTCTCCACTTCAATCACTTCAGAAAACGGTTCCTGATAGCGGATTCGAGAATCAATCTCTAATGTATCATATTTGCTCAAATACTCACGATCCAGCCACATCAGTTTTTCCGCCATATCCATATCACCATATAGATAAATGTAGCTATTGGACGGATGGTAATACCGACTATGGAAATCCAAAAACTGCTCGTAACTTAAGTTTGGAATCTCTTCCGGATCTCCGCCGGACTCATTGCGGTAAGACGTGTCCGGGAAAAGAGAATTTAAAATCACACGGTCAAGCACACCTTCCGGGGAGGAAAAAGCCCCCTTCATCTCATTATATACAACTCCATTATATTCCAGATCCGCATCCACATCATCCAGCTTATAGCTCCATCCTTCCTGACGGAAAATCTCATCCCTTTTGTAAATATTGGGATGAAAAACCGCATCCATATATACGTGCATCAAATTCTGGAAATCCTTGTCATTGCAACTTGCAATGGGATACACTGTCTTATCCGGATAGGTCATGGCATTTAAAAATGTATTGAGTGAACCTTTCACAAGCTCTACAAACGGATCTTTTGCAGGAAATTTATCCGAACCACACAAAACCGAATGTTCCAGAATATGCGGAAGTCCTGTACTGTCTTCCGGCGGTGTGCGAAATCCAATTGTAAACACCTTATTGTCATCCTCATTGGAAAGCAGAACTATCCGCGCTCCACTCTTCTTATGTCTCAGCAGATATCCCTGTGATTTCAAATCAGGCAGATCATGTTCTTCCATCAATTCATAAGTTTCTAATTTTTCTAAATTCATAATCGTCACCAATTCTTTCCTAAATTATAAACCCAAGTATTAGCTTATTATACCACCTTTTCCCCAAATATAAAAGCACAACGATATACAATCGCTGTGCCCGCAAATAATAAAACTCCTAATATTGTCAAAATTTTCCCTGCCATAACTCCCGGCGCATGATAGACGATTTCAATATCATGTGACCCTTGCTCAATGGGAAATCCGAGAAACTCTGTATTCACTTTCTCATACGTTACTTTTTTGCCGTCAACCCGCACTTCAAAGTTTTTTTCATAAGGAATGGAAGTAATCAAATACCCCTTCTTTGTAACATCGATACTTCCTGCGATTACATTTCCTTTGGTTCGATTGGCGTCAATGTTCAGCGATGACTGACAAAGTGTTTCCTCCTTCTTCTCACTTTGCGTACTGTTTTTCCACAAATAGCTTTTCACATGACTGATCCCGTAATTTCCTGCTCCGAAACTTATCTTTACATTCTTCTGCCCTTCTTTCAGACGCACTGCATACGTAAAAGTTTCATTCTCATTATAATAAATATGTTGTTTGGCTGTCAGCTTATTTCGGATGCCTTCCAGCCATATGGACACATCTTTTGACGGGTGATGATTCTTCACAGTAAACTGCACAAACAGTATATCTCCTTCTTTTGCTTCCTGAATCTCCTCCTTAAGATCATAAGTTTTGTCCGTCCGGATTTCATATCCATTTTCTGTTTTCTGTACAGATGATGCCTTCCCATCTCCCCTAAGATCCAATTGGATTATTTCTAGATTCTCCGCTTGCTCTTCCTGCAAAGAAACGGTATCTGCTTTTCCTTTTATCACTGCATGGGTAAGAAACGCAGTCTGATTATACGGAAACTTAAGATTCTCATACACTTTCTCTGACAAAATCTGATCCGTTGCATAAGCAATGGGCAAAACATCTTTATTTTCATAGATTCCTTCCGCCACTTTCTTATATCCCGGCACTTCTGTCTCTGACAGAATATATTTTACTCCCATCAATTTCTGAAAAACAGGATTCTTCGCCTGAGACTGCATCAGCATATTCCGGTAAGGCTGTTCTACACCAAACACTTTCTGTCGAAATTTCTGGTATCCCGCATGATATGTGGAGGAATAGATGGAAGAGCTGTATTGATCCATAGACCAGATCCGGTTCAGATCCGCCGCATTCTCACTGCTTGTTCCTTCTTGTTCCAACCGGTAAAATCCGGTCTCCTTAGAAAAAATCTGTTCCACCTGTTTTTTATATTCTGCATTCGTCACCTTCTTATAAAAAGAGGCATCCAGCATGCGATCTGCCTCTGTATGATACCCAACTCCGAAAATGACCAGACAACCGATTGGTACGAGTATCAGAATCTTTTCTATCCGTTTCCAATAGAACAAAAGTCCACAAAAAAACATAAGTATAGCATCCATGAGAATCAGATGCCGATACCCGTTCCCCTCGATCTGCATCCTTCCAAACCAGACAAAACATATGGTCAGCACAAAAGGGATCATTCCCGCAAGAAAGGATATTTCCCTCTTTCTCTGTTTTTCCAAATACATTGCAATCATATAACAAAGCAACGGAACCATGGGAATTAACGCCTTATCTCTTATATAAAGTCCGCCATTTAAAACATACATACAAAACGGTACGACGATCAGAACAATACAGGCCATATGCAGATACTTTTCTCTCCATTTTTTATACATACATCCGGTTAGCAGCACCGTGATCACAAGCGTGGTAAGCCCGATCCCATATGGCTGATACAGTACCCGGAATACTTCCAGATCCGGCAAAAAAAGTGACGCGGTGCTTACCGCAGATTTGTTTCCTCTTACGCCGGCCATCAACGCCATAGCCGTAGGAACAAGAAGCACGCCACTCATCAGCACTCCGATAAGAATCGGAACGCAAAATTGCAAACCTGCCAGAAGAAATCTGCCAAAAGTCACCTTTTCTTTCTTCTTCTCCTGCACGTCCATATAGCGGTATACCCCATAGATTACAAGGATGAGAATTCCACCGATACTGAAATAAAAGCTGGTCAAAATCATCAGAAATACACCCACCGTAAACAGACCGATCTTTTTCTTTTTGAAATACCGGTCTACACCCATGAGACTCAAAATAAGGAAAGGCATATAATTCACAAACATGATCTGATTATAAGAATGAAAAATCATAGGACCAGCCAAAAGGAATAAGACTGCCGTAAGCGCAGCGTTCCCCTTGGACACCTCATTTCCACGAAGCCATTTATAAAACAGAATAAAATCTGCGATCAGACAAAGTATACTGACTGCCATGATATAATCGCTCATTTTTATAAAAGGCAGAAAATAAGAGGGCAGAATCAAAGGACTGTAAAGCCCATAATATGCAAAATTATAAATATTCTGCCCTCCACCTATATTTGCCGCAAATTCCGGGAACAGATTCCCGGTTGCGTAAAACTGTTGTCTGAAGTAATCCGGCAATACACTATGCTGACTGATCCAATCCACATTTGCTCCAAACACTTTCTCGAACACTCTTTGTACTCCTCTCTTCTTCACTGCTGTCTTTCAAAATATAAATCGGTCTGTGCTTTGTCTCTAAATACGTTTTCGAAAGATACTGCCCCACAATGCCTGTGCAAAGAAGTTGTATGCCCCCTACAAAGAAAACAATACATGCAAGTGACGGCCACCCGGATACCGGATCTCCCCAGATCAGTGTCCGCAGGACAATGATTCCAATCATCAAAAAGGATAAAAGACAAAACAGCATACCGATCACGGACGCAAAAGACAATGGTGCCACCGAAAATCCAGTAATCCCTTCCATGGAATAGCAAAACAGCTTTTTCATAGACCATTTCGTTTCCCCTGCAGAACGTTCTACATTTTCAAATTCCAACCATTTTGTCCGGAATCCGACCCACTCAAATATTCCTTTCGAAAATCGGTTGTACTCACTCATCTCTAAAATTGCATGAACCATTTTTCGTTTCATAAGACGATAATCCCTTGCTCCATTTACAATCTCTGTCTTGGAAATCTTATTGATCAATTTATAAAAACTTTCGGATAAAAAAGATCGGATTCTCGGTTCTCCAGTTCTTGTGGAACGTTTTGTTGCCACACTGTCATATCCTTCTTCTTCCAAAATTCGATACATCTTCGGGAGAAGCTGCGGCGGATCCTGCAAATCCACATCCATAAGCGCCACATAATCTCCGGTCGCATTCTGAAGTCCTGCATAAATAGCTGCTTCTTTTCCAAAATTTCTTGAAAAAGACAAATATCTGCATCTATCGTCCAATTCATGCAGATCTTTCATTACAGAAAGGGTTCCGTCTATGGAACCATCATCCACAAACAATAGCTCCATCTCTACTTCTTTCATCTGTTTCATTACTTCGCACATTTCTTTATAATAAATAGGCAGTGCCTCTTCTTCATTCAGACACGGCACAATCACTGTCATTTTTTTCATTTTCTAGTCCTCCCGTCTCTTAAATACGTAAAATTTACTGATCACGTAATTCATCCCAATCACAACAATCTGCAGAAAAATTTTGGCTGCCATATCCTGTAAGTGCAGACACGCTGTCAAAAACTGCATGCCAAAGACTTCCACCGCAAGCGAAAGTACTCGCATTCCCGAAAAGCTTAGGAATTCTTTCCAAACATTTCCACGATTCCCCGTGTCAAATACAAATTTTTTATTTACCACAAATGCAAATAAAATTGCAGACACGATAGAAATGCAATTGGCCACCTGCATTTCCAGACCTGCCGCATACCGAAGTCCGGTAAAAACACCGATGTTCACAAGTGTTGTACATACTCCGCTGATCAGATAACGGATAATCTCATATTGCATTTTTCTCACCTCAGTTCCAAATTTTAACAGATGACTCTTAATTTTTTCCCAAAATATACCTTAAGAATTCTTAAGTTTTTCTGCATATTTCCTAATATTTGCTATAATAAAAGCTATACGAACAGGAGGAAAAATCCGATGGAAACTTCAAAGATTCTGATTGTAGATGACAATCCGGAAATCCGGGAAATTATAGAAATTCTTTTGACAGGAGAAGGGTTTGAAACCGTGCAGGCAAAGGACGGCATGACTGCGCTCAAGATTTTAAATCAGATAGAATTTGATCTGATCATTCTGGACATTATGATGCCCGGTATGAATGGATATCAAACCTGCCTTGAAATCAGAAAATCGAGCAATGCACCAATTTTATTCTTAAGCGCACGTACAAAGGACAGCGATAAAACACTGGGATTTTCAAGCGGCGGTGATGATTATCTTGCCAAACCATTTTCCTATAACGAACTGGTCAGTCGCGTGAAAGCGCTGATACGGCGTTATCAAGTGTACAAAGGCAAGGAAATAAAGGAGGAACCACTCCAGACGATACACTATCATCATCTGACCATCGACGAACCAGAAGAGCGGGTTCTTAGAAACGGAACTATTGTAGAGTTGACTGACACAGAGTATCGAATGCTTCTGCTTCTTATAAAGCAAAAAGGACAAATATTCTCTGCAGAACGCCTATATGAATCCATTTGGAACGAACCGTATTATTATGGTGCAAATAATACGGTCATGGTTCATATTCGAAATCTGCGACGAAAAATCGAAGCAGATCCGAATAACCCACAACTGATCAAAACCATTTGGGGAAAGGGGTATCGCTGTGACTAAAAAATTCAAAAATATGAAAATCCGCACCCAACTTACCTATCTCATCCTGATTGCCGGAATCATAAGTTATTCTCTTTTTCAAATTTTGTGGCTCAACAAATGGACGATCTACAAAAAAGTGGATCAGGTTATAGATCTTACACCACCTCACGGAGATCCATATTTTTTGGACACGTTGCGCACAGAAGCCGTAAATTATGATATTCCGAAGTCTGAAGATGATACAAAATCCATTCAAAAGTTGGAGCCTTTTTTTGCATTAAGCGATCCATACACAAGTATCTACATTTATGGTTTGGAAGACGGTATTTTTCGTGCCGGAAAATATGCAGAAGTGATGGATAACAACACTTTTCGAGCCGTTTTTGATCTCGGATATCAGGTTAGCGGAGGGGTAGGCGAAATGTATCGTGAATTTCCTATAGAATTTAAAAACGGAACCGCACTTGTAATGATATATTTTTACCATAATGTTTTATTTCTGTATCCGTATGGCATTTTCTGTATCGTGATCTCGATATTGACCTTTCTGACCATTATTTTATGTTTTATTTCCCGAAAAATGAAACAGGTGGTACAAATAAAAAACGGTATCCTGCAAATGTCTTCCGGAGATCTTAAAACACCTCTTCCAAGATACGGCAGCGATGAAATCGGTATTCTCTCTTCCGAGCTCGATAAGCTTCGTGTCACATTGGAAGATACGCTTCGCCAGGAACAGGAAAGCAGACAAGCAAATCAAGACCTGATCACAGCTATGTCTCACGATCTTCGAACACCTCTTACGATTTTAAGCGGATATCTGGACGTTTTAAAATTGAAAAAAACACCGGATAAAGAGACCGAATATCTGGATCGCTGTCTTCAGAAAACAAAAGACATCAAAGAAATGACCGACCGGATGTTTGAATATGCACTCGTGTTTGAAGAAAGTGAGGTTCCAAATATAAAACCAGTTTCTCTTTCCTTTGCCCAAGATTGTATTCTGGAAAACTGTGATTTTATTCATTTAGCCGGATTTCAATTTTGTTTGGACTTTCCGCCGGAAGACTTCAGTCTTCTGACTTTCGCCGGCGATGAAACGATGTTGAAACGAATTTTCAATAACCTGTTTTCTAATATCTTAAAATACGGGGAGAAAAGCGAACCCGTTCAGATTCTTATCCGGATAGAATCGGATGAACTTCGGATTCAGATACACAATACGATCCAAGAAACGCATTCTGAGATTGAAAGCAATCATATCGGATTAAAAAGTGTAGAAAAAATGATGACACTCCTTGGAGGACGGATGCTCTATTCAGAAAAAGAGTCGCAATTTACCATACAACTCACCTTTTCTGCCGCATCATAGCTGAATTGGGGACACAGTAAAATTGAATCGGGGACACAGTAAAACCAAATTGGGGACGTAGCAAAATGTAATTTTACTACGTCCCCAATTTATCAGAATCTACACTTCTCTTGTGTATTTCTTTAACCATTCCACTTCTTCTTCGTTTAAGTATGGAGAAATCTTCTCAAATACTGCTTTGTGGTAATCGTTCAGCATCTTCTTGTCTTCTGCTGACATTACATTCGGATCGATTGCATCCAAATCAATCGGCACAAATGTCATGTTCTCGAAGTACATGAACTGTCCATACTCATTCTTTGTGCCTTTGCGAACGATCAGCTCGTTCTCTGTACGGATACCGTGTGAACCTGCGATATAGATACCCGGCTCATCTGTGATGACCATACCTTCTTCAAAAGGTGTTGCCTCTCCTGCTCTCTGGATCCATCTGATACCTGTCGGACCTTCATGGATATTTAATAAGTATCCAACACCATGTCCTGTTCCGTGGTTGAAGTTAAGATCCATATCCCAGAACGGTTTTCTTGCAAGCATATCGATGTTTGATCCGGTTGCTCCATAGAGGAATCTTGCATTTAGAACATTTAACATACTCTTTGCAACAGTTGTAAAGTGAAGTTTTTCAATATCACTCACCTCTCCAAGTGCAAATGTTCTTGTGATATCTGTAGAACCTTCATAGTAGTTTCCGCCTGTATCCGTTAAGAAAAATGCATTCTCTTTCAATGGAATGTTTGTCTCCGGTGTGGAAGAGTAATGTACGATGGCAGCATGCTCTCCGGAACCACAAATTGGTTCGAAACTCGGCCATAAGAAACCTTCCTGCTCTGCACGGAATTCTTCCAGCTTATCGGATGCACTCATCTCTGTGATCTCCATCTTGCCAACGTTTTCTTTTACCCATTTCATAAATTTTGTCATGGCAACGCCGTCTTTGATGTGCGCATTTCTTGTATTTTTTAATTCCACTTCGTTCTTCATTGCCTTCATAAGAACGCTTGGATTTCTCTTCTCTACTTTAGAAGCTTCCTCGGAGATATTATAGTAAAGCGCATAGTTCATTCTGTCCGGATCGATCAGTAATGTATTGCCTTTGCCATATTTCTTCAAATCTTCATATATATCATTGTATGGATGAAGCACAACGTTTAACGCTTCAAACCCTGCTCTGATCTCATCATTTAATTTCGTCTCATCGACGTATAAATCTACCTGATCCATAGAAATGATCATGTAAGAAAGTAAAAGAGGAGAATAAGCAACATCATTTCCTCTTACATTCAATGTCCATGCGACATCGTCAAGAGAAGTTACAACATGTACATCTGCTCCTGCTTCTTTCATTGCTTCACGGATACGTGCAAGCTTGGAAGCTGCGCTTTCTCCTGTCAGCTCTTCTCCAAGTGCAAATGCTTTTTCTGTAGATAAAGCCGGTCTGTCTTCCCACACTTCATCGATCAGGTCATATGCGTAATTTACCTTTCCGCCATGAGTTGCTGCTGCGTCAGCATATGCTTTTCCTTCATCCACCGCAACAAGACGTCCGTCAAACCCAAGTGTTCCTTCCTTTGGAAGCTTGTCTGTCACAAACTGAAGCACTGTAGGCACTCCTGGTTCACCCATTTTGTAAAGTTCCACTCCGGAACCCTGAAGTTGTTCCTCTGCCTGAAGGAAATATCTTCCATCTGTCCAAAGTCCCGCTTCTTCCTTTGTGATCACAGCTGTTCCTGCAGAACCTGTAAATCCTGTAATAAATTCTCTTGCTTTGAAATGTTCACCAACATATTCGCTCTGGTGATTGTCCGCTGACGGTACGATGTACATATCAATATGTTTTTCTTCCATCAGTTCACGAAGTTTTGAAATTCTTTCTGTAACTTTCATGACTTATGTCCTCCTATTATGCTGAAGTATACTCTGCATTTTTTACAAAGTATCTTCCATTTCCTTTCTTATGGTAACACATTTTAGTCCGACTTACAATCCATTCCTTCTTTTCCTGTATGCCGCTGCCTTTTGCACGAATATTTCCGCAAATTTCGGATTTGACGGATAATAAAGGTGCGGAAATCCACAGAAATAATCTTTTCCCTCCCTCATACAATCATACCTCTTTTTCGTCACAGGCTTCAAAGCTGTGCAATCAGTACCATTATCAGTGCTGTCGTAATAATGGAATTCATGCCCCCTGATATATTCTCCAGCAGGGAGAAATGTACTTTCTTTTTCTGAAATCTCAATGTAACCAAATCGTACCAGTTTTTCTGCATCATAAGCCCTTGAATGAAACACACCTGCCATCGGATACGTTCTTCCTTCCCGGTCGCTGACAGACTCCTGCAAGTAAAGAAAACCTCCACACTCCGCCACCAACGGCATCTGCTTTTCAAAAGCCTGTTTGACGGAATTTCGCATCGTATCATTTTCACTCAAAGCTTTTGCATACAGTTCCGGATAACCTCCCCCAAGAAGTACTCCGTCACACTCTTTTGGGATTGTTTCATCGTGAAGCGGAGAAAAATATCGAAGTTTTGCTCCGCATTTTTTCAATAAATTCAGATTGTCCTCGTAATAAAAGCAGAATGCTTCATCCTTCGCCACTGCGATCACCGGGAAATCTTCTTCCCCATATTCGATTTTCTCCATTTCCCCGGCGCTTTTTTCCACAATCAAATCTATCGCTTCATCCGCCAATTTCAAGATTTCAGAAACCGCTACCGTTTCTTCCAATTTCTCTGCCATTTTTTGCATTTTTTTTTGCATATCCGGAATCTCCTCCGGCATTACAAGTCCCAAATGCCGGCTTGAGATCTCCCATTCTTTTTCCACTGGCACATATCCCATCACTTTCACCGGGAGTTCTTCCTCAATCAGCGGTTTCAGCATGGTATAGTAAGATTTTGATATCCGGTTCAGCACAATTCCACCAATGAGGTGTGCGGTATCATAGGCAAGAAATCCGGCAATCACCGCCAGTATAGATCGTCCCATGCCTTTTGCATCCACGATCAGCACAATTGGAGTATTCGTTACTTTTGCAAGATGGTAGGAGGACCCTTCCTCCCGGATTCCTCCAAGACCATCGTAAAGCCCCATAACGCCTTCCATCACCACAAGTTCATTTTCTTCCCTTCCCTGTAAAAGCAACTCTTTTGTCTTTTCTTCCCCTGTAAAAAATGTATCCAGATTTTTTGACGGCACATCCAGTATCTTTTCATGAAACATGGGATCGATATAATCCGGTCCACATTTACAGGCACTCACCTTCTCCTCATAATTTTTACAAATCTGCAAAAGCCCACAAGTCACCGTTGTTTTCCCGCTTCCGCTTTTGGGCGCCGCGATCATGATTCTTCTGATTTTCATAGGTTACTTCCTTTCCTGAAATCGAAATGCACAAAGCCATACCGGATTTTCTGCCCGCATCAAATGATAGGATCCCGTAGGTTTTGCACGGCTGATCTGCATCTGCACGATTTCTTCTTCCTCCATTGGATAAAGCTTACATATACTTTGGATCTCGCAGATTGTTTCCATCGTAACTGCGCTGATCACAATCCGCATCTTTGGATTCTTCTCATAAAGCAGGTCAAGAATTTCTCTCATATTTCCGCTGCTTCCTCCGATAAATGCATGAGTAAGGGAAGGAAGTGCCGCCAATGCATCCGGCGCTTCTCCTTCCACAACCTGCATGTTGTCCACTCCAAATTTCTCTTGATTTTTCCGTGTCAAAAGCACCGCTTCTTTCTTCTTCTCTACTGCATAGACAAAGATCCGATCTGAAATCCCGGCTATTTCCACCGCAATGGACCCGGTCCCGCTTCCAATGTCACAGACAACTGCCCCTTCATATAAGCGAAGTTTACTAATCGCAGCTTCTCTTACCTCCTCCTTCGTCATCGGTACCTTCTCCCTGAGAAATGCTTCATCCGGAAATCCATGCGTCACTCTTTTTCTCTCTGCATACGGGTTCCGGATCAGACACGTGTAAAGTCCTTCTGCTTTCCTTTCACTGCATTCCATAGGGGTAAGCGTACAAATTTCCTGATTCTCATAAGAAAGCTGATATCCGGTAATAACCTCACAAGATTCCAGCCCTTCTTTCAATAGCGTCCTTCCAAGTTTCTGCACATCCTGCACTCCAGACATCAGAAGATACGTTTTCGGATTCGTCCGGATTTGCCTTGCGAGCTGAAATACTTCTTTGCCATGCATACTGAGGATTCTCGCATCCTGATAACTTTCTCCAACACATGCTGCCAGGTAAGATACCGAAGAAATCCCCGGAAGAACACGAAGATCCGCAAACAACCGGCCCTTCTCTATTTCTTCTTTCAGCCTGCGATACATCGGGGAAGAACCACTATAAAACCCGCTGTCTCCGGAAAATAAAATGACAACGTTCGTTTCTCTGGTCAAAAGTTCCTGCTGCGCTTTCAAATATGAAAGAATCTCCTCTACACGGTAGTATGGTTTTTTCTCTAGCCGCGGGTAGTACGGACGAATCATTCTTTCTGCTCCAAGAAGGATATCTGCTGTATCAATACTTTCTTCCGCTTCTTTTGTCAGCGTATTCCGGTTTCCCATCCCGATTCCGGCAAGAGTGATACGCATCAATTTCCGTTTTCGGATTTTGAGATCACAGAGTTCTTCCAATCTGGCACAAACCTCCTGAAAGGTCATTCCCTCTTCCCGCTCATGTCCGATGACAAAAACCGGAATTCCGGCTTTCGCTGCCGCTGCAATCTTCTGCGGATATCCTCCCGCATTCCCACTTTGTTTGGTAACAAGACAGGCAATCTGAAACTGATGAATCAGCGCTTCATTCATTTCCTCTGTAAACGGCCCTTGCATGGCAATGATCTGTTTTCCCCGTATGCCGTTCCTGTCACAAAGTGTCAGACTTTCCATTCCGGGGAGGATACGCACATAAAGTCGTTCTTTTAGTTGTTCAGACCGACAATATTGAGAAAGTTCTTTGCTCCCCGTTGTCAGAAGAATATTTCCCCTTACTTCTTCCAATGCCCTTACACACTGCACATGATCAGCAAAATAAACAATCTCTCCCGTGCTTTCTTCCTCTTGAATTTCCCGTCTCAGACGGATATAGGGAATTGTCATTCCTTCCATGGATTTCCGGATATTCCCTGTTACTGCATCCGCATATGGATGTGTTGCATCTACAACCGCAGAAAATTCATGATTTTTTATCAGCGCCCGCATTTCTTCTATCGTCATCCTTCCGCGTCTGACTGTCAAATAAGGAGTCTCCTCCAACAGGATCTCCCCATATTCTGTTGCCACACTCACAGTATGCGAAACGCCCGATTCCGACAACCATTCTGATATTCTTCTACCTTCCGTTGTTCCCGCAAATATGAGTACTTGTTTCAATTTGATACCCCCGTTTTGTAATCAGTTTTCCATGCATGAGTTCACTTCCCGCATTTCCGATAAAAACGGTTGTGAACATATTTACCTTTGCTTCCCGCAATTCTTTTAACGTACACGTAACGACTTTCGTGCCCTCTCTCCCGATATTTTCCACATATCCGCAGGCTCGCGTTTCTTCCAGATATCGTAATAAAATATCACAGGCTCGTCTTAAATAATCACTTCGTTTTCGGCTGGACGGATTGTAGAGGGCTATGGCAAAATCTCCTTCTGCCGCCGCAATGAGCCTGCGTTCAATCTTCTCCCAAGGTGTCAGAAGATCACTCAAGCTCACTACGCAAAAATCATGATTCAACGGCGCCCCCAGAACTGCCGCTCCGCTGTTTGCCGCCGTAATCCCGGGTATGACTATAATCTCCGTATCCGGATATTCTTTCCCAATCTCGTACATAAGAGATGCCATCCCGTAAACTCCCGCATCACCACTACAGATCAGTGCTGCCTGCTTCCCTTTTTTAGCTTCCGCAAATGCCATACGGCACCGTTCCTCTTCTTTTCTCATAGGAGTAGAAAGTAGTTCTTTTCCCCGGAATCTTTCTCCAAGAAGGTTTAAATACACCGGATAGCCGATGATCACATCTGCCCGATCCAGTGTTTCCAGCGCTTCCCTTGTCATCATAGACTCTTTTCCAGGTCCGATACCAACCACGTAAATATTATGTTTCATCAAATGTAATCCTCCATTCTGCCCTCGCCACTGCCACTGTCATCCCATCTTTTGCCCGCTTTCTGTAAATCAGTTCCCCGCCTTTTCCGCAGGCTTTCATAGCCGCCCGCTCACACACATTGTCCACTCCCATCTGGGATTTCACAAATAAGGACGGGGTGAAGTGCCCTTTTGTACTCTGCAATTCTTCTGCCGAATACGTCACGAAGGAAACTCTCTTTTTTTCACTCCATTTTACCAATGCGGGTTCTTCTTGCTTCCGGTCAATGGATGATAAGTTTCGTACCTGTTGTATGGAAATTCCAAGGATATCCAATGTCTCTTCCAAAAAGCAGTCCATCGCTTCCTGCTCTTTCCCTTTTCGGCATCCGACCCCGATTACATATCGCTTCGGTCTAAGAATCAAATCTGCCGGAACATCCGCCTTTTCCTCTGTAATGAGAATATCCACCGCTTCTTTTGGTGGATATTCTACAAGCTGCAATCCTTCCGGCAACAGGCTGGAATCGACGAGATGCCCAGTCTCTACCGCAATCCGAACTTCCTCTCCCGCCAACAGTTTCCCGGACACTTTTGCAATTCCTTCTTTCTGTTCCAAATAGAGGTTATTTTTCTTCGCAAACAAATCCACTGCAAACTGATGGTTCACGTCCGTTGCCGTTGTAATGACAGGTTCTGCCCCCATTCGCTCAGAAAGCAGAAAAGCCAGTGCATTTGCTCCTCCCATATGTCCGGACAAGATTGGAATCACATATCTTCCTTTCTCATCCAAAACAAGTACCGGACTATCGGAAAGTTTTCCTCGAAGATGTGGTGCAACAGCTCTTACGGCAATCCCACAGGCTCCGATAAAAATCAACGCATGACGTTGTTCCATCCGAACTTTTGCCCATATTCCGATTGGTTCTTTGACCACTGAAATCTGTCTTTCTTTCCCTTCTTCCGTGAAAAAGGAACATTTTGTGCAGAGCTCACACGGTATATCCGAAATGCTCTCTTTGATCCTTTTTGACAGTTCCGCTCCTTTTTTTGTAAAACTGATGATACTGATCGTCATACTTCTTCCTTCGCTTTTCGATACTCCGTAGAAAAATCCGCAGCATATAATCTGGATTTTCCATACTGTCTGTGTGTAACTGCTTCTCCCACGATTACAAGGGCTGTCTTCGTAATCCCATGCATCTTGGCCGTCTTTGCAAGTGTTGCCACGGTACAGATATATGCTTCCTCCTCCGGCCATGTTGCCTTGTAAACAAGTGCTGCCGGTGTGTCTTTCTTATATCCTCCGGCAACCAGCCTTCGTCCCAACTCTTCCAGCATTCCGGTACTTAAATAGATGGCCATAGAGGTCTGATGCGCTGCAAAACTTTCGATGCTTTCTTTTTCCGGTACTTTCGTACGTCCTTCCATTCGCGTAATAATAAGCGACTGGGAAATGTCAGGCAATGTATATTCCAGGTTCAAGGAAGCTGCCGCCCCAAAACAGGCGCTGACTCCCGGACAGCTCTCGTACGCGATTTTGCACTGATCCAATAGATCCATCTGCTCTCTCACTGCCCCATAAATACTCGGTTCTCCCGTATGCAGACGTACGGTCATTTTCCCTTCCTTTTCTGCCTGTTTCATGAGCAAAATGACTTCTTCCAATGTCAATTTGGCGCTATTATGTATCTCACACGTCTCTTTCGCGTATTCCAAAAGCTGTGGATTCACAAGTGAACCAGCATAAATGATCACATCTGCCTTTTCCAAAAGCCGCATCCCACGCACGGTAATAAGATCTACTGCCCCCGTTCCTGCTCCAACAAAATAAACCATTGTTCCGCCTCCTTACTTTTTGCCAATTCTCCAAATTCGTTTGTATATAAGATGCAATCCACATGGATTTTCCCTTTTCCTCGTTTCTCCGTATAGTAACAGATTTTTTCCACAATCCGGTGCATAACCTGCCACAACTTCTTGCTTCTTTCCAGAATCCAAACTGCCTCTTCCGTTGTTACACACTCCATCATTTCCAGAATTGTTTCAGAATTTACATGTTCCTGCAGCGCAAAAGCTGCCAACAACTCCATCCTGGCATCTGCCTCCCGGGAATGGGTATTCATGATTCCTCCTGCAACTTTGATCAATTTGCCGATATGTCCGGTAAGCAAAAGTCTGCGAAATCCCAGTTCCACCGCCATATCAATTGTGTCCCCAATAAAATTACTGCACTTCACACTTCGATCCAGATCATACCCATAAGTCCGTTTCATGAAATCCAAACCATAATTCCCCGGTGAAACCGCCACGTAATCATACCCTTCTGCCTTCCGTTGCTTTAATTCCACCCGGATCGTCTCAATGATTGCCTGACTGCTCATAGGTTCCACAATCCCGCTTGTCCCGAGAATAGAGATTCCACCTACGATTCCCAGTCTCGGATTGAAAGTCTGAGCTGCCAGTTTCTCTCCTTCCGGTACCGAGATCACTACTTTCAGGCTTCCGTTATAATCTGCCAACCGGCACACTTCTCCTACTTCTTTTTGAATCATCTCTCTTGGAACCCGGTTAATGGCAGCATAACCAATGGGTTGATCCAATCCCGGTTTCGTCACAATACCAACGCCTGTCCCGCCTTCGATCTGAATCTTCGCCCCCGTTTCTTCCAAAAAAGAAACCTCGGCATAAATAGAAGCGCCTGTCGTAATATCCGGATCGTCGCCGCCATCTTTTTCTACCGCGCAGCACACCTTCTTTTCTCTTCGCTTCACATCCAGAAGTTTTGCAGTATACGGAATTCCTTTTGGCGTCTCTATGGTAATCTCACGTTTCTCCTTTCCGCAAAGCAGCATATATGCCGCCGCTTTTGCCGCTGCCGCCGCACAGCTTCCTGTCGTAAATCCGTACCTCATGGTTTTCTCTCCATCCTATCTTGTCAACTCATATAAGAGGGCATTACAGATTGCAGCCGCCACATTACTTCCGCCTTTTCTCCCGCGATTTACAATATACGGAACACCGGCTTCCATAATGATTTCTTTCGCAATCTCCACATTCACGAATCCCACAGGAACTCCGATGACAAAAGCCGGCTTCCAGTTCCTTTCCCGAATCATCTCATCCAATTGAAGCAGGGCAGTGGGTGCATTTCCAATGGCAAAGATGACCGGCTTTTCAATGGCGGCTGCTTTTTCCATACTGACAACCGCCCTTGTAGTGCCACGCATTTTTGCAAGTTTTGCTACATCCGGATCTGCCATGAAACAATGCGCCTCCCCTCCCATGGACGCAAGCGCACGTTTATTCACGCCGGACCATGCCATATTCGTGTCTGTCACAATGTCTGCGCCTTCCCGCAAAAGCTGCTTCGCAATCTCTACTGCATGCTCGGAATAACACAGGGTATGTGCATACTCAAAGTCTGCGCTCGTATGGATCACTCGTTTCGTCACCATTTCCTGTTCTTTTTGAAGTATAATGCCCATATGATCCAATTCTTCCGAAATGATTGCAAAGCTTCTCTTTTCAATCTCCTCCGGCTTGAATCGTTCTATTTCTCTTCTTTCCATTGTATTTCTCCTATCGTTCGCAACAATGCCTCATTTTCTTCTCTTGTTTTCACCGCAATCCGATAATATCCCTTTGTCAATCCCCGGAAATTCCGGCAGTCCCGAATCAGAATCCCGCGCTTCAACAATTCCTCATACAGAGGTTTCCTGCTATAGACTAACAGAAAATTTGCCTTGGACGGAAATGTTCGAATTCCTAGTTTCTGTAACCCTTCCTCCAGATATTCCCGTTCTTTCTTCACAAATAAGGCCGTTTTTCTGACAAATTCCTGTTCCTTTGCACACGCGCTCCCTGCCTTTTGGGCAAATACTGAAAGATTCCATTCAGGAATCTGACGGCGGATTTTCCCAAGTAATTTCACATTTCCACAGACAAGATAGCCAAGTCTCACTCCAGGAATGGAGAATAATTTGGTAAATGCCTGTACAACCACTAGGTTGGGATATTCCATGATTTCTGTTAACATTGACAAGTCTTCTTCACAAAATTCCACAAAACATTCATCCAGAACAACCACAATCCCCCGTTCTTTGCAATGGGATAGTAATGCTTTCATTTCTGCCTTTCCCCTTGTCTCTCCCGTCGGATTATTTGGATTGGCAAGAAATAGCAGGTCTGTTTCTTCTGTAAGCGCTTTCAAAAGTGTCTCACGTGTTTGCCCACAATATATGATTTCTGCATTGCTTGATTCTGCCGCATGCAAATATCCGTAAAAGGAAGGTACCGGTATGACAATTCGTTTCGGGGAAATACCATGAATAATCGCCATAAAAAGTTCCGATGCTCCATTTCCAAACAAAATCTTCTCTTCCTGGATTTCAAGCATATTTGCCACAGAATGATACAATGCTTCTGCCTGAATATCCGGATATGTGTGCACAACATTTACCGCTTCTTGCAGTTTGCGGATCACTGCTTTTGGAACCCCAAGGGGATTCATGTTCACTGAAAAATCCAACTGTACCTGATTCCGATAGATATCTCCTCCATGTATGTTTTCCATTTTTCCTCCTAACAGATCCATAAAATTCCCATGACGAAAAGACAAAGCAGTTCACAGAAATATGCCATTCCGTACATGAGCCAGTTGACTCTCTTAATATCTTCATATTCTACTTGCCGCACTGCATCCCCAAGAAACGGTTTCTTTACTACCTTCCCAAAATAAGAAGCATCTCCTGCAAGCCGGATGCCCAAGGCTCCCGCACAGGCTGACTCCGTCTGTGCGGCATTTGGGCTTGCATGCTTTCTTCTGTCTCGCAGATAAATACGGACTGCATCTTTCCCGGAGAATCTTTTTCCTCCAAGAAATGCCACAAAAATCATAAGCCATGCACTAATTCTGGAAGGAAGGTAGTTCAAGACATCATCCAGTTTTGCCGCCGCTCTTCCGAAATATAAATAGGTATCATTCTTATATCCAATCATGGAATCCATGGTGTTTGCCGCTTTGTAGAAAAATCCAAGTACCGGACCTCCCAATGCCGTATAAAGTAACGGGGCAATGACACCGTCCGATGCATTCTCTGCCACCGTTTCAATGGCAGCCTTCGCCACTTCGGTTTCCGTAAGACATGCGGTATCCCTTCCCACGATCATAGATACTGCTTTCCTCGCCTCCGGAAGCGTCCCGTTTTTCAGCCGGTCATATACGGACATGCTTTCGTCTTTCAGACATTTGACTGCCAGAATATAGTATGTCATGATTGATTCTATTGCTACGCCCAGATACGGATGCAGAAAGTAACTTCCATATAATAGTATACCCGCAGTCAGCACAGTACAGCCAAGTACGAGGATAACAAGAACAACTCCTTGCCGAAATTCCCTTTTGTTTTCTCTTTCTTTCTCCTTCGGATACAACCGTTGTTCTGTTTTTTGAATCCACGATCCGATCACCCGGATGGGATGAAAGAGTCCGTGTGGATCTCCGATCACCTGATCCAACAAAAAACCAATCAGAAATCCGATCATATGATATTTCAACATCTTCGCTTCTCCTACTCTATTTTTTGCACATTTGCAAAACAGAATTTCTCTTTTGTTCCACTTACGGTACATACATACCCTTGTCCATTTTTCACCTGGTACGCAAAGTATGCTCCATCCAGATAATGACTTAAGATAGCCATGATCGTTCCCCCATGGGCAATCACTCCAATGGCTTCCGGCTGCTGTCCCTTATTCTCACAAATTTCCTTCCAAATCCGTTGGAATCCTTCCACACATCTTCGGATAAACAGTTCCTTGCTTTCCCCTTTTGGGAAAGGAATCTTTCCTCCGCTGTCAATCCATGCCTGATAAGATTCATCCTGCCGGAGTTCTTCATAATTTTTGCCTTCCCATATGCCAAAGTCAATTTCTTTCCACTCCGGAACAAGAATCGGGGACCATGCCGGATATAAAATTTCTCCGGTCATACGGCAACGCTTCATAGGACTCTCATACAGACTCTGAATGTCCGGAAATACTCCTTTCTGCTTTTGCATAAGCAGTTCCTGTATCCCCGCTTCGGAAAGAGGTTCGTCTGTTTTTCCAATATATCGTTGTTCCTCATTGCCCTTTGTCTTCCCATGACGCAAAAATATAAACTTTACTTGAGTTTCTGTTTCAATCCACATGTAATACGCTCCACTTCTTCCGCCAGATTTGCCAGCATGATCAGGATTCTCCCAGTACGTTCCCGATACTCTCGCTCAAAAGGTTCCATCGGTACAATTCCGTTTCCAATCTCATCACAGATGATGATGCAATTCGGATGTGCATCCAACACCGCTTTTAATTCCATCTCGGGATTTCGTTCTTCCTCCAAACATTTTCTCACCCATACGTGAAGTCGATTGATGATAAGAACCGTATCTTCTTCATAATCTTCTTGTTTGAATTCTCCTTCCCACACAACAGTTTTTCTGCCTTCACAGGCGCAAAGCGCAGCCGAAAGCTTTCCCTGCGCATACCCTCCGATGATCAGTTTCATATTCTTCTCCTTTACCTTGCAAGTATTCCGGTTGCTGCTGCAATGATCAACATCATAAGTTCACAAAGCAAGACAAAATATCCTGCCGTATCCCCGGTAATGCCTCCAAACTCTCTTTTCGTCCTCCACCTGTAATAGAAGAAAGAGGTAAAGGCTGCCATTACAACAGCACCTCCTGTAATCGGTTTCTGAACAATCATAAATACAATGCAGCAAAAGTTCTGTATCCAAAGGCCTGCCTTTACTGCCTTCTTTTTAGAATGATCTGCAAATGTAGTGAGCATTCCGTCTTTCTTTGCGGGAATAAATGTCACAACCCCGATTCCACTCAATCCTCGCGAAAGGAAAAATCCCGCGCACACAATCCAAAGTACCTTTTTCTCCCTGATTTCAGAAAAAGCTCCCAGATACAGTAGTCCATAGACAGCCGCCATGATCACTGCAAAAGCTCCAATATGGGAATCTTTCAGTATCTCCAGTTTCTTTTCTTTTTTCTGATAAGAATGAAAAGCATCCATCGTATCCAGGAACCCATCCATATGAAATCCCCCTGTGATCAGAAGTGGAATTGCTGCTCCTACCGTGGCATAGCACACGGTTCCAACCTCAAATCTAAGGCAAAACAAATACCAGCCATACATGCAGACACCGATGACCGATCCGATCCATGGGAAAAATAAAAGCATGTACTGCATTTCCTTTTTTTCCCACGGAAACTGAGGCATAGGAATTTTGGAATACAAAGAAAATGCAATGGCAATCGATTTTAATAGATACATCTTATTTTTCTCTTCCTTTCAAAACAACCGGAATCCCTACCACAACTTCCACAACCTGATCTGCCTGCTCTGCCAGTGCCGTATTGATCATCCCCAGAGCACGAAGATATTCCATTGTTCCCTCATCATAAGCGATTCCATCTTCAAATACATTGTTTGTTACCAGTACCAGGTGTGAAGTTTTTCTTCGAATGGCTTCTATTCCACGTAGAACTTTTCCCGCAGTCTCCTTGGCTTCCTTCATGCTTTCTCCTGTAAACATTTCGTTGGCCGTTACATTAGAAAGACATTCTAACAATGCTGCCGCTCCCGGCTCCATTTTTGCCGCTGCTTTTTTTAGATCACGTGGCGCTTCGATCGTCTGAAAACCTTTCCCTCTGCGCAGATCCCGATGACGCATCACCTTACGCTCTCCCTCTGCATCGTATATCTGCATTGTGGCAATGTAATATTTCTTCTCTTCTTTTGCAAGAGACAAAAGGTAGTCTTCTGCATAGGCAGATTTCCCACTCCCGCTTCCTCCGGTGATCAATGTCATCATTTTTCTGTATACCTTTCATATTGTCCAACTTCAATTTCCGAAAAGGTTGCTCCCTCTTCATAAATACAAAGCGCCATATCTAGCAGCTGCATCATCATAACCGCTCCGGTTCCTTCCCCAAGTGCCAGTTCCCCTTCTATGACAGGCTGCAGCGAAAGCGCTTCCAACAGTTTTTCAGCCGCCGGTTCTTTCCCTTTGTGGGAGGCAATCAGATATTTTTCTACTCCCGGTACCATCCGTACGGCAAGAAGCGCTGCCGCAAGGCTGATCACACCGTCCAATACAATCGGTATATGGTAAATGGCTCCTCCGATGCAGACCCCGGCAAGACCTGCAAGGTCCAAACCTCCCACTATTTGCAGAATCTGAAGCGGGTCTTTCTCCCAAAGTGCATACCGGTTCACCGCTTCCTCAATGATCCTGCACTTATGTTCCAGTTTTTCATCACTTAGTCCGGCTCCTCTTCCTGTTACTTCCGAGGCTTTGCAGGAAAGAAGGGACGCCGTCACTGCACTGCTTGTTGTTGTGTTTCCGATTCCCATCTCTCCTGTTCCAAGAACCCGATAGCCTTGCTCCTTGCAGATTTCTACCATCTCAATTCCTACGGAAATGGCAAGCATCGTTTCCTCCATTGTCATTGCCGGCTCTTTTCGGAAATTTCTCGTCCCTTTGCGGATTTTCCGATCTACGACTTTTTCTACCTTCTCCTCCGTATTGACACCGATGTCAATGGGAATGGTATCCACCTTGGCAAACCTTGCCAGTTTTCCCACCGAAGACTGTTCTTTTGCCATATTTTTCATAACTGCCAGCGTCACATCTTGTCCGGACTGGCTGATTCCTTCTTCTACAATTCCATTGTCGGCACAGAAAATCAATATTGCTTTCCTGGAAATATCGATTTTTTCACTTCCTTGTACCGCTCCGATTCCCGCAGTTATTGTTTCAAATTTCCCCATCCCGTCAAGAGGTTTTGCAACCTGATCCCAACAATTTCTTACCCGGTCATAGATTCCCTGTTCCGGGGAATCCACCTTGAACATCCGAAGCGTTTCCTCCGTCAGATTCTTATAGACAGGTTTCTTCAAGCATGCCATAAATCTCCTCCATATTCAGATTATTCCGCAAGGTTTCCGCCAGTTTATCATACTGTCTTTCTTTGAAGACTTCATAATCTTCCACCAAGCCTTGCTGAAACTTTATTCCTTTATTTTCCGCCAAAGTTCTTATCATTTCTCCTGCAATTTCACCTTTGTCAAAGATCCCATGCACATACGTTCCATATAAATCAGAATTATCCCCACATAGGATTGCCGCATCCCCTTCTTCTTTCGTAACCGTCCTTCCCATATGGATTTCATACCCTGTATATTCCATCCCTGACAGACCGGAAAAAATTCCCGAAAGATTCGGAAGTATCCCTTTTACCTGGCGGCGAACCTTTGTTCCGGTAAGTTCGGTCTGCACCGGGAGAAGTTCCATTCCTCTTAAGACTCCTCCTTCTTCTACCTCCAGCGGATCCCGGATTTCTTCCCCAAGCATCTGATACCCGCCGCAGATTCCAAAAACCGGAATGGTCATCGCACATCTTTTTATCGCCGCTTCCAGACCGTTCTGTCTGAGCCATTTCAAATCTCCCATGGTATTCTTGCTTCCGGGTAAAATGATCAGATCAGGCGTTCCAAGTTCCGCTACTGACGTAATATACCGAAGTGACACATTCTGCATCTGTTCAAATACATTTAGATCTGTAAAGTTCGAAATGCGCGGATAGTGGATCACTACAATATCAATTCCACAAACTTCCCGTCTGTCAAAACGTTCTGTCAGACTGTCTTCATCTTCTAAACGAACATCCATATACGGAATCACTCCGGTCACCGGGACACCGCCTTTTTCTTCCAACATGGAAATACCGGATGTAAGAAGTGACTTATCTCCCCGGAATTTATTGATCAAAAGTCCCTTGACCCGTTTCTTTTCCTCTTCCCTCAGCAGAAGAAGCGTGCCAAGAAGTTGTGCAAATACGCCTCCCCGGTCAATATCTCCCACTAAAAGTACCGGTGCATCCACAAGTTCCGCCAGTCCCATATTCACAATATCATTTTCCCGCAGATTGATCTCAGCCGGACTTCCCGCTCCTTCTATCACAATGATATCCGCATGGCCGCAAAGTTCTCGAAATGCTTTCTTGATTTCCGGAATCAACCGCTTCTTATAAGCAAAATATTCTCTTGCACTCATATTTCCGAGCACTTCTCCATTTACGATCACTTGCGAGCCCGTCTGGTTTGTGGGCTTTAGAAGAATCGGGTTCATGCATACCATCGGTTTCACTCCTGCTGCTTCCGCCTGCATAACCTGGGCTCTTCCCATCTCAAGTCCTTCTTCCGTAATAAAGGAATTGAGCGCCATATTCTGTGATTTGAAAGGTGCCACCCGATATCCGTCTTGCTTTAGTATCCTGCAAAGTCCCGCTACAAGAAAGCTTTTCCCTGCATTAGACATGGTTCCCTGTACCATGATTACTTTTGCCATATTGTTTCCCCCATCTCTATTTCTTTTCCTTGTGCTTTCGCATAGGAAAACAATGCTTCATTTGCCTGCTCCATCGTCCCAAATCTTTGTCTGCAGCAAATCAGCTTTCTGCAGCCGTCAAGTTTTCGCTTTGCCGCTTCCAGTGTATCTTCCGGAATGGGTTCAAAGGCTTCGGCTGTCAACGTTTCGGCTGCCAAAGCTTTTGCTACCGGATACTCTCCGTCATTTTCATACAAAATCCCCGCAATAAACGGAATCTGTTCCCGCTGAAGCCTTCGGTATATATCCTTTCCCGTTCCACCGCCTCCAATGACAAATATGTCCGGTTTCCCCTTTGGCCGTTCCAGTTCCATATTCCCGCTCTCTTCATCAAAACTTCCCGTTTCAATTCCAAACAGCGAACGGATATAATCCTTAAAAAATATCTCTTCCGGATTTCCGAACCGTTCCACATAGTCACCTTTTATGCACAGTATTTTGTCTGACACACGCCGTGCAAGATCTAATTCATGTAAAGACATGATCACTGTCAGTTGCTTTTTTCTTTGCAGCTTTTGCAGGATCGACAAAAATTCCAGTTTATATTTTACATCCAGAAACGAAGTCGGTTCATCCATAAGGATAATCTCCGGTTCCTGGCAAATGGCTCTTGCAAGCATCACCCGTTGTCTCTGCCCGTCGCTGATTTTTGTAAAATCCTGATTCCGAAACGGTTCCACATGGACAAGACGAATCGCTTCCTCTACCATTTCATAATCTTTCTTTGTCAGAATTCCGAATCTCCCTGTATAAGGATAACGCCCTGTCGCAACCACATCCTCACAAGTCATCAATTCCGTCCTCAGCTTCTCCGTCATAACGATCGCCATTTCCCCGGAAATCTCCTGTCCGGACATCTGTTCCAATGATCTTCCGCCAAGATAAACCGCTCCCCTGATCAGATGAAGCTGCTTTGCAATACTTTTTAAGATTGTCGATTTTCCTGCTCCATTTGGTCCGATCAACGTTAAAATTTTCCCTTTTTCCAATCCAATTTCAATGTCTCGTATCAAAGGTTTTCCATCATATCCCACACTCATTTTTTCTATCTGCACATAGTAGTTCATTACACCGCTTCTCCTTTCTTTCGCTTGATCATCACCCAAAGTACAACCGGGGCTCCAAAGATTGCGGTTACGGTGCTGATACTTAATTCCGTCGGCGCCAGCATAGTTCTTGCCAAAAGATCACAGAACAGACAGAACACACTTCCTCCAAGCACACATGCCGGTATGAGTAAAACCGGTTTTGCCGTCCCGAGCATTTTTTTTACGATATGTGGTGTGGCAATCCCAACGAAAGAGATGGGACCTGCAAACGCAACGATACATGCAGACAACAGGCTGGACCAAAGTACGATCCATACTCGTAATGCGCGGATATTCACTCCCATATTCTGTGCATAAGCATCTCCAAGCTGGTAAGCATCCATCGGTTTTGACAGAAGAAATACGAAGAAAAATGTTACGAGACAGACCACTGCCATTACCTTCACATTCTCCCATGTCATCCCGGAGAAGCTTCCTCTTGACCAATTGTGCAAATTTACAATCTCCGCATCATCTGCAAATGTCACAACAAGTTCTGTCACGGCAGAACAAATATACCCAATCATGACTCCGCTTACAACAAGCATCGACATGCCTTTTACTTTCCGGGACATCAAAAGGACAAATCCCATGGACAAAATCGATCCGATAAAGGCCGCAAAGATCATGCCTGAAGAAGAGATCATCATTCCATTCCCCATCAGGCAGATCATAACAATGGCCACTACCATTTTTGCACCAGAAGAAATACCAAGCACAAAAGGGCCTGCAATAGGATTATGGAAAAAAGTCTGAAGAAGATAGCCGGAAAGTCCCAATGCCCCTCCGAGAATCAGTACTGCCATGGCTCTCGGAAATCGGATTCCCCACAGGATTTCATACACATTTTCCTTACTGTTCTCTCCCGTCAACGCTTTCATCATATCCGTGAATGCGAAGGATACGCTGCCGATACACACATTGAGCGCAAGAAATATCCCCACACTGATTGTTAATATGATAAATACTACCGTATACCGGTATCTTCTTTTTTCTGCCATTCGTTTTCGCACCTTTCTTCTATTTCAACCGGAACATATAATGCATGTCTTTCGTTTCCCCCATCAGCATCTTGTGCATATCTTCCATCAGATAGCCAATAGACAAGGACTGTTGATACATATTGTTTGCTGTACACCATACATTTCCTTCTTTGACTGCTTTGAAATCTTTCAGTACCGCGCATTTGTCAATCAATTCTTCCAAACTTGTCACACCACCATCAATGGAGCTGTTATAGATGATGTAGTCTGCATCTTTTGCACCGTCATAAAATTGTTCAACCTGCATGTTCATTGTAGAACGCTTCGTCTTGTCATCCACCAGGTTTTCAAAAATATATTTTCCTCCGGCCAGTTCGATCATCTTCGGAATGTAATCATTGGACTGTCGTACTTGTATCATCCCGTTGGAGGTGACAAAGAAAAACGCCACTGTTTTATCTGTTTTTGCATCCGCCGTCACGCTTTGCAGGATTGCTTCCTGTTTCTCAAATATCGTTTCCGCTTCCTTTTCCTTACCTAGAAGCGCCCCGAAGAATTTCACCCACTCTACTCTTCCAAGAGGATGGGATTCATAGCTGGATCGTTCAATCATTACCGGAATGTCAAATTCTTCTAACTTTTCTACCACTTCCGGCGCATGGGAAATCATCATATTCTCAATTGCAAGGGAACAGTTCTCAGAAACAAGACGCTCATAATCCGGTTTATTATACTTTCCCGCATATAGGATTTTCCCTTCTTCCATCGCTTTTCGCGCCTTCTCAATATACCAGTTTTCTGTTTTCTGTCCGGAAAAAGAAATGGCGTAAAGTCCATTCAGTTCACTGAACATATCCATGACTGATGAAGCCACAAGATACACATTCTGAATCGGTCTTTTTAAAATGACCGTATCTTTTTCCAGACCTTCCGGTTCCTCTTTTCCTTCTGGTACGATCAGAAATTTTTCATGATCCAGAAGATTCGTAAGCATTGTATATCCGCCTTCATAATAGTCCACTTTAAAGTTCTCTGCATATTTTAGTTCCATACTCCGTTCATAAGCAAGTTCCGTACGTTGTTTCTGCCGGTCTGCTCCCTCGGAATCGGAAGAAGGACTGCCGCAGCCCGCAAGCCCTAGCAGTCCTGTCAAAATCAGACATATCCATTTTATTGCTTTTTTTCTTCCCCACATGGTTTGCCCTCTTATTTCACCTCTTTCACTTTGTCTGAATGAAAGGTCAGTGTATAATCAATCTCATGTGGTTCACTCATAGCTACCGTATCTCCAACCACTTCCATCGGCTTGTCAAAGATAGTCACTGGAATCTCAAACACAGAATTTCCCTCCGTATTTACTGGAAGATACTTCTCGCCATCCACAAGCATGTAATCATAATTTGGGCTGCTCCACTCCACTTTCGCAGTTGCCTTGCCATCCTGAATCGTAACAATTGCCGGCGACTGGATCTTGGCTTTCCCGCTTCCGCCTTCAAAAGTCAGTTCCATCTCGTAAGTTCCATCTGAAAGTTCCGTTGTCTTTTCTTCTTTTACCGGATTGGAAACTGATACTTTGTGATCGTACCATTTCCCCTTTGTTCCGATCAGTGCCAGGTCAAACTCTTTATCCAAAGACGGAACCGGTACATCATATCCATACACTTCTTCTGTCGTTCCATCTTCATAAGTAACCGTATCTGTCGTTGGTTGTAAAAGCTCTGCCCCTTCCTTTTCTGCATCTTTCGCAAGTCCCGGATAGAGGTTGACGATTTTCTTGGATGTAAGAGAAATGTGAATTGTCATCTCTCCATCTTTCACCGTTAAAGTTCCCTTTCCATCACACGCTTCACTTACATGGAACATTCCACTGTCCGTCTTAAAATCTGCCAAATAGGTTCCGTCTGCAAGCTCTGCCTTTTTCTCTGTTTTTTCTTTTTTTGTATTTGTAGTTTCATTCTTTGCATCTTTTGCAGGTGCACACCCGCCAAACATTAACACACCGATCAGTATAGCACTGATCAACACTTTCATTTTCTTCTTCATGTCAAACCTCCGTCTTCTATTTATTGCATAGCTGCTGCTGTATGTGCTACATAAATCTGCTGAATTGCTTCGATCGCTCCCAAACCGGAAATCTGGGAATCTACAGTTGTAAATTTGCCGGAAGCCTTGAACATACTTGCCCAGGACTCCTCATCTTCCCCTGCCATATCATTATTGGCATGATCTCCTGCAACTACCATCAGTGGGCACAGTACAACCTTCTCGTATCCTGCTTCGAATACTGCCTGGATCACTTCTTCACAAGAAGTTTCCTCCGGCTCACCTTCCACAGTCCCGATGAACATATTGTCATAACCAAGTTCTTTCATCTGTGTCTGCATCTGGCTGTATGACACCTTTGCCGTATGGGAAGTTCCATGTCCTAAAAATACAAATGCTGTCTTTGCTTCTTTCGCTGCATTTGCATCAGAAAATCCCGCTTCTTTTATCGTCTCTGCAACTACCGCCTTTGCAACAGCCTCTTTATCCGCATTGATAACAGAAGCATCTCTTCCTACTTCGCCAAGCAACGGTTCCCCTACCTTCACAGATGTAAATTTATCCTTGTATGCTGCCACAGATTCCATCAGCTCGTCATATTCCGCTCCATGCATCAAATGTGTCGGCTGCACTACCAGATCCTTCACTCCGTTTCTCACTGCACGTTCCAACGCCTGTTCCACATTATCGATACGCTCATTGTCGCGTGCCTGTATGTGGTTGATAATAATCTGTGCTGTAAATGCACGTCTCACGGACCAGTCCGGATTTGCCTTCTGGATTGCATCTTCGATTCCTTTGATATCCGCAACACGGCTGTCATTAAAGGACGTACCGAAACTTACAACAAGAATCTCCTTCTCTCCGATCTCATCCTGATTCCGGGGATCATCCTTGGATGCATCTCCGGTATCTCTTCCGAAGTAATCCGGATCTGCGTTTTCACCTTCCACAAGTTCTTTCTGCTTATCTGTCAGTGCATCCCACGCTTCTTTCGCTTCTTTGCACTGCTCATCTGTTTCATCTGTCCTTTTCTGTACATAGATTGCATCGATCAGTTTTGCAACCTTATCGGCCGCCTTCTGGTCTTCATTTGCTTCCTGTTTTTTGCTTTCTTCCTGCCTGCTGTCTTTGGTACACCCTGTTACTGCCAGACTGCACACCATAGCTGCCGCCAGAAGCATTACTATAGCTTTCTTTTTCATCTGTTTCCTCTCCTATTTCTTCTTTATTTTCCTCTCGAAAGCTGTTCTTCCACACATTGCACCCTATTTTCCCAAACAGAAAAAATCCTCTGCCATTTGGCAAAGGATTGTACACAAAAAGTAATCAGCAGACAGTTCTCTCTTGCTGAAATCTTAACGTACAACCAGTTACTCGTGGTCTGAAGCACACGCTTCCGTACAGCATTCAGGCAGGTCTCCCGACTTAAAGATCATCACCTTTGCCATCTTCCCGGTTTCCCAGTGATATAGCGGCATCGGCTCCCTGATTACGGTGACGAGTTCGTACAGGACTTTCACCTGTTTCCCTTTTCACCAGAACAAACTATACACATTCACAGTTGTTCTGACACCTGACTGCTCTCTATGAAATTCAAGTTATTATAACACGGCTTTTCTTTCTTTTCAATGTCTGCTTTCTTTTTTATATTTTTTGTTTTCTTTCTTCTTCTGTATCGTTTCTTTCCACATGGAACTGCGGTATTCTAAGATGCCCTTCCTGCTTTTCTTTGACTTCTCGCTTAAGTATTCCGCTTCAATCGGGTCAATCGGATCCACGGGATTTTCTTCTCTGCTTTTTGCTTTTCTCCGAAAAGATCTTGCCGCTGCGCCTCCTTTATTATACACCCAAAAAGAGTACGTCAACGCTTTACTCACTGGTCCCATTATCTCCTTGGCCGCTTTCACCTGCATCGTTCCGCCGGCTTCAAGCTTCGGTTTTTTCCGAATTAGTGTGATCAGTTCCGTCTCACAGGTTACGTCTTCCGGAAGGATCGTATAGGCCTTTCCTACACAAGATTGCCTATGGGAGTCACTCCCCCCGAATGCCGGCTTCTGATATTTTTCGGCAAGCTTCGCTGCGGCTGCATTGGATTCTTCTGTTTCACACGTATTAAAAGCTTCTACAAAATCAAACCGCTTTATGATCTCCGGATTCTTATAATATCTCTTTGTATTCGTAAAACTCAAATACTTTTCTCCACACGGATGTGCCGGACCTAAAATCCCACCATTACGGTGAACAAAATCAATCAACACTGACACCGGAAGCCCCTTTGCTTCCAAAAGTCTCATCCGCACTCCTTCCGGCATGATCACAATGATATGTCCTGCATCCCTTGTATCATATTCTATGCCTTTTAATACAACAAAGTCGGTATGCTGCTTTCCCCGCATATGATCTTTCCAATACCGGTAACCGTTGTACGTATTGTGGTCTGTAATGAGCATCCCCTGAAATCCCTGTTCCTTCAATAACGTTATATATTCGTCCAAACTCACTTTACTGTCAATGGAGCCTTCTTTCACATGACAATGCATATCCAGTTTCATAGTCGGGCCTCCTTACACTTTCTTTTCTTCACGGCAGCCAGACTGCCATGCTCTTTTTATATCGTAACACATTCCCTGTGTGCTGACAATGTTATATCATGGAAAACCGGTACAGCCATGCCATACCGGTTCCCACATTTTCTCTATCTGTTTTGATTCATTTTCTTCATGACAACCAGTGTTCCCAACATAAGTACAATACCTGTCGGAAGTGCAATCCATGCCGTCTGCACAAATCCTGCCACAATATATGTCACAAAAGAAATTGCTGCCGCTACCATTGCATACGGAAGCTGCGTAGATACGTGATTTACATGATCACATTGGGCTCCCGCAGAAGCCATGATCGTTGTGTCCGAAATCGGTGAACAGTGATCTCCGCATACTGCTCCTGCCATACATGCAGAAATGGAAATGATCATCAATTCATGATTTGTATTCGCAAAAATGGCAACTACGATCGGGATCAAGATTCCGAATGTTCCCCATGATGTTCCTGTTGCAAATGCAAGGAAACATCCGATCAGGAAGATGATAGCCGGAAGGAAATTCATCAACCCTCCGGCAAATTTTTCAACGCCGGATGCCACAAACACCGCTGCTCCGAGACTGTCTGTCATCGCCTTCAATGTCCATGCAAAGGTTAAAATCATAATGGCCGGAACCATGGCTTTAAAACCTTCCGGAATACAAGCCATACAATCACTGAAGTTTAATACTTTACGGATCATGTATAATGCAATTGTAATCACTAGTCCAAAGAAACTTCCAAGTACAAGACCTACAGATGCATCGCTGTTCGAGAACGCTTCCACAAACCCCACACCTTCGAAGAATCCACCGGTATAGATCATACCGATCACACAACAGATAATCAGGGATAGAATCGGAATTACAAGATCCAGAACCGTTCCTTTTCTTCCGATCACTTCTTCCGAAGCACCTGAATACGGACGATTTTCCGTTGTATAAATATCTCCTTTCACCGCATTGTCTTCATGTACTTTCATAGAACCGAATTCTGTCTTCATAGCTACCATTGCAATCATCATCACAATCGTAAGCAATGCGTAAAAGTTGTATGGAATTGCCTGAATAAAGATGGAGAATCCGTCTTCTCCCTCTACAAATCCCGTTACTGCTGCAGCCCAGGATGAAATCGGGGCGATAATGCAAACCGGAGCTGCGGTTGCATCAATTAAATACGCCAGCTTTGCACGCGAGATATTATGTTTGTCTGTAACCGGACGCATCACACTTCCCACCGTCAGACAGTTGAAATAATCATCAATAAAAATCAAAACACCAAGGGCAATTGTGGCAAGCTGTGCTCCTACACGAGACTTAATCTGCTCCCCGGCCCATTTTCCAAATGCCGCCGAACCTCCGGCTCTGTTCATAAGGCTTACCATCGCTCCCAAGATTACAAGGAATACCAGAATCCCTACGTTGTAACTGTCGGAAAGAACACTGATGATTCCCCCTTGAAAAATATGTACAACTGTGCCTTCAAATGAAAACTCGGAATACAGAAGTGCTCCCACAAGAATCCCCAGAAACAGCGAACTATACACCTCTTTTGTAATAAGCGCCAATGCAATTGCAACGATCGGCGGAACCAGCGCCCAAAATGTCGAATAATACCTTGTATCCGGCACTTCTCCATCTGCGGCAAACACCGTCAGAGAACACATCAGTACGCACAAGAGTATACAACTTACTACTGTGCACACTTTTTTCTTAGAAAAACTTTTCATAACCCATTCCTCTCTTTTCTTTTTTCTGAATTACCAAAATAAGAAACGCATAACAAAATTTCCCATAACACACATGCTCACAAAAAAAGCCATAAACACACAGATATGTTCATGGCTTCTCCTCTTAAGAAATCTATAATACTTGATAGCGCTCCACATCTGTGACAGTACGCCGCATATTCTGCTGCGTCCCAGAAAAACTTTCCGGACAAGAAAGCAATTCTTCGGCGGTTCTACCTTTCTGACCTGACAGCCTGTCCAGCCTTACATCAAGCCTTACTCTTTAAAACCGCGCCTCTATCTTTTTAGTCATTCAATTGTTAAATCTCAACTACCATATCATACATTCCTACAAAAAACAAGTACTATTTTAATATTCCTGCATCACTTCTTCGTAACATGGCATTCCTCCCTGTGCACCAAACTTCTCTGTAGAAAGCCCTGCTGCAATGTTAGCGAAACGAAGTGCCTCGTCAATCGTTCTCCCTTCTGTCAAAGCAACTGTAAATGCTCCGTTTAGCGTATCTCCTGCTCCTGTCGTGTCCACAACCTTGGATTTTCTTGCCGGCACAGTAAGTATTTCTCCGTTTTTCAGACAAGTACTCACACCTCTGGAACCTTGTGTGATAACAAGCTTCTCCGGATATTTTTTCAGAAGTTCCTCAAAAGTATTCTCTCTGCCAAATAAGATCACAGCCTCATGCTCGTTCGGAGTCAGGTAAGTAACTTTTTCCAAAACTTCCGTTTTCACCGGTCTTGCCGGTCCCGGATTCAAGACTACCTTCACCTGATTCTCCACACAAAGATTTATTACATATTCAATCGTATCCTGCGGAATTTCATGCTGTAAGAGTACGATATCACATTCCAGCAACGCATCTTTGATTTCATTGACATAACAAATGTCAACACATTCATTTGCCCCGGCTACCACAACGATCGTATTATCATTCTCCCCTACGGTAATGATCGCCAGACCAGTAGGTACATCTTTGATTGTTTTGATGTTTCTTGTTTCTACTCCTGTATTCTTCAGATTCATGATCAGCGCACTCCCTGCCTCATCATTCCCCACACAGCCAAACATCTCCACATTTGCTCCCAGTTTTGCCATCGCTGCTGCCTGATTAGCTCCTTTACCACCCGGAATATACTGTAGGTCTTCTCCTTTCAGCGTCTCGCCTTTCCGTGGAATACGCTCCGCCTTTACTGTCATGTCCATATTGATACTGCCAACAACTCCAATTTTCTTCATTACGCTTCTCCTCTCCTATATATCAACTATCTTTTTTTGAAACCCGTTTCAAGATATTCCTATTATAATCCCGAACAGCAAAACCGTCAACTCTTTCATTGACTTTTTCTTACTTCACGTATATCATATTACATAGTCAAAAACATGCATGAGGAGGGTTTAGATTGATCAGTATCAGAGAAGTTGCAAAAATGGCCGGAGTATCTCCCGCTACCGTTTCACGGGTTATGAACGGCACCGCGAAAGTGAATGCCGAAAAAAGAAACCGGGTTCTTCGCGTAATTGAAGAAACCGGATTCAAACCAAATGAAGCTGCACGTGCTCTTTACCGTAGATCCGCACGTATTATTGGCATCATTGTTCCGAATATTGATAATCCTTTTTTCAATGAAATGGCAAAAGCAATTGAAGAAGAAGCGTATCAAAACGATTACCGTCTGACCTTGTGCAATTCCGATAATGATGCAAAAAAAGAACTTCATAACATTGAACTTTTGAAGCGAATGAATGCGGACGGGATTATCCTTCTTACAAACGAAGAACAACTCTTCCACAAAGTCAAAGAACTTCGGATTCCGGTTGTTGTTATGGACCGGGAAGTTACAGATTTTCAAGACTTTATTTACATAGAAGCCGATCACTACGAAGGCGGCCGCATCAGCGCACAACTTCTTTTCGAACAGGGATGTAAGAAAGTTGTTCATATGCGCGGTCCCGGAAATTTGTCCAGCAGTCGTAAACGTTTTGACGGTTATCTGGACATCTGCCAGAAGTACCATATAACTCCACATTACATTGACTGCGGCTATCATTACGAAGACGGTCTTCAGGCGGCGACACAGATCCTCGAGAAATTTCCTGATGCAGACGGCATTGTGGCATCCAACGATATGGTAGCTCTGGCAGTCTATAAAACACTGGTTCAGAATGAAAAACAGGTGCCAAAGGATATTCAGCTTGTCGGATTTGATAATATCAGGCTGAGCGAAATCGTAACTCCTGAGCTTACTACTGTGGAACAGCCCATTGACGCCATGGGAAGGCAGGCCGTCCGTTCCTTGATCAACCGCATCAACAGAACGGAGACCAAAACCAATCACACATTCCCCGTAAGGATCATAGAACGTGAAACAACAAAATCATGTTCGGAATCTCACTGTTCAAACCGATGAATGAAAAGTCCGCTTCGAAGTTTAGGTTCAAACCATGTGGACTTCGGAGGCATAAGAAGTCCTGCATCTGCAACCGCAAAAAGTTCCTCCATGCTGGTAGGATACATGACAAATGCCACGCCCCCATTTTTATCCGCAAGTTCTTCCAGTACAGAAATCCCCCGGATTCCACCGATGAACCTAATCCGCTGATCTGTTTTCGGATCCCGGATTCCAAGAATGGGGGCAAGAATCGTATTTTGCAGCTGTGCTACATCCAAAGTTTCCGCCACATTTTCCGATTGTTCTGCTTTTTTCAGCTTTAAACGGTACCATCCCCCATTTACATACATGCTGATTTCTCCCTTTTCCTGTGGCCGGAAAGAATCAGCATGTGCTGCCGCATCCAAAGTTTCCTCTTTCTTTTTATGCAGGCATTCCATTTCAAACTCTGTTTCGATACATTTCAGAAATTCTTCCGGCGTATACCCGTTTAAATCATAAACCAGACGGTTATATTCCATGATCAAAAGTTCCTTATCCGGGAAAAGTACAGACAGAAAATAATTGTATTCTTCCTCTCCGGTACAACTGTTCTCTTCCTGACGGCGCTTTAAGCCGGCTTTTACTGCAGAGGCTGCTCTGTGATGCCCGTCTGCAATGTAAAGTTCAGAAATCTTATGGAAAATCTCATGGATTTCTTTCACGAGCTCCGGCTCATCTATTTTCCATACTTTATGACAGATACCGTCATCCGATTGAAAAGAATACAGTGGGTTTTCCCGTTTCTTTTCCACTTGAATAAAAGAAAGCCGCTCATTTTCCCGATATGTGAGGAAAATAGGTCCGGTGTGTGCCCGGCACGCATCCACATGTCGAATACGGTCTGTTTCTTTCTCCGTCTTTGTATTTTCATGTTTTTTAATCCGGTTCTCCAAATAGTCATCAATGGAAATACAGCCCGTAAGACCTGTCTGTGACCGACCGTTCATCGTAAGTTCATACACATAATAGCATGGCGAAGAATCGGTAACAAAACTTCCTTCTGCAATCATTTGATCCAGCGTATCTCTTGCCCTCTCATATACATGATCGCTATACATATTTACAGAGTTATCAAATTGTGTTTCAGCACGGTCAACTTTCAAAAAAGAATACGGATTCTTTTCTACAATGGCACGCGCTTCTTCACTCGTCACTACATCATAAGGAGGAGCCGCTATTTTATGCACAAGATCTTCTCTTGGCCGGATTCCATAAAATGGTCTGAATTCTGCCATGGCGTTCCTCCTACATCTTCGGCAGTTTTGCAAAGGATGCCGCCAATTCTTCATCCGTCGGAATATAATCTTGCATCTTTCCTTCATGATATCTTTGATATGCTGTCATATCAAAATATCCGGTTCCTGTAAGTCCAAAGAGAATCGTCTTTTCTTCTCCGGTTCCCTTACATTTTAAAGCCTCCTGAATGGCTCCATAAATCGCATGGGAAGATTCCGGCGCCGGAAGAATCGTCTCCTGTTTTGCAAAGAGTGTTGCCGCTTCAAATACTTTTGTCTGTTCTACGGAAATTGCTTCCATATATCCATCATCATACAATTTTGACAAAATAGGAGACATGCCATGATAACGAAGTCCTCCCGCATGATTGGCCGACGGAATAAACTCACAGCCAAGAGTATACATCTTCGCAAGCGGTGTCACATGACCCGTATCACAGAAATCATACGCATACTTTCCTCTCGTCAAAGACGGACAGGATGCCGGTTCCACTGCCACGATCCTTGGATTCTTCTTTCCTAAGAGTTTATCCTGCATAAACGGTGCGATCAGACCACCAAGGTTTGACCCTCCTCCGGCGCATCCCACTATAACATCCGGATACTCATCATACAGTTCCATTGCCGTTTTACTCTCAAGACCGATAATAGACTGGTGCAGCAGAACCTGGTTCAAAACAGAACCAAGTACATATCGGTATCCTTCCGTTGTTGTTGCCTTTTCAACCGCCTCTGAAATCGCACATCCCAGACTTCCTGTTGTTCCTGGGTTCTCTGCAAGAATTTTTCTTCCCACTTCTGTTGTTTCACTCGGGCTTGGAATAATGTCTGCATCAAACGTCTCGATCACTGCCTTCCGAAACGGCTTCTGCTCATAAGAACATTTCACCATATATACTGTCAGTGGAAGTCCGTAGAATGAACAGGCTTCAGCTAATGCAGTTCCCCACTGTCCGGCTCCTGTCTCTGTTGTAAGTCCTTTGAGCCCTTCCTCTTTTGCATAATATGCCTGCGCTGCCGCCGAATTTAATTTATGGCTTCCGGAAGTATTATTGCCCTCAAATTTGTAATAAATCTTCGCCGGTGTATCCAGATATTTCTCCAAATTATACGCACGAATCAGTGGAGAGGGACGAAACATTTTATAAAATTCCTGTACTTCCTTTGGAATATCAATATATCTTGTTGTATTATCCATCTCCTGATGGGAAAGTTCTTTCGCAAAAATCGGATATAAATCCTCTTCCTTCAATGGTTCCTTTGTTCCCGGATTTAAAAGCGGCGGTATGTCTTTCATATCTGCCCGGAGATTATACCATTGTTTTGGCATTTGTTCCTCTGTTAAATAAATTCTGTGTGGTACTTGTTTCTTGCTCATACTCATGATCTCCTTTCCTTTTAAACCGTATAATAAATCATATAAAGGATCCCTTTATGAAATGCCTCGATATGAGGATCCGTGTGTTTTTACACTATAGGATTGTTTATGAATTTTCCATAATAAAAAAATAGTACTGCTGAAGACACACACTTTTGTCTCTGTATCTCCTACAGGGACAAAAGCTTTCGCTTCTGCGGTACCACCCTTATTGATGAATCCATTCATCCACTCTTAACATGCACATACATACATGGTTCCTTGATAACGGGCGAACAATCCCGCCGGACATTACTCAGATATCACATCCTTTCTTCCCGGCCTCATAAGTCCATTCATCTACGGCTCTGCTGTCTTCTTCCACCACATGAAGACTCTCTGGAAACAGATCTCCGAAAACTACTCTTCTTAATCTACGGTTTCAATCGTTTTGTTTTTCTATGACATTTACTTTAACAGACAAATAACTATCTGTCAATTGATTTATTTTATTCATTGTTTCTGTAAAAGTTTTATGATAAAATTAACATATAATACAATATCGACAGAAATGGAGGGACTTTTATGAAAAAGAAACTGGTTGCATTCCTTCTCTGTCTGTCCGTTACTGCCACTTTTTTTGCCGGATGCCGGTCTAAGCTCAAGGCAACGGATCTGATGGCAGATGTAAAATTATCAAATCCGGTCAAAATGTCCAATATCTCCAAGGCAGATACCATTACCGCCACTGATTTTGCCGTACGGCTTTTTCAGCAGACAAAAAGTGGAGAAGAAAATACTCTCATTTCTCCACTATCCGTTCTTCCTGCACTTTCAATGACAGCCAATGGAGCTAAAAATGATACTCTTACCCAAATGGAACAGACGCTTGGAATGCCTGTAGATACATGGAATGAATACCTTTATTCGTACATCAATCAGCTTCCAAAAGACACAGATTGCAAATTTCATCTTGCCAATTCCATTTGGTTCCGGGATACGAAAGATTTTGCTGTAAATCCTGATTTCTTGAAGACAAATGCAAAGTATTACAATACCGGAATCTACCAGGCAGCTTTCGATGAAAGCACTTTACTGGACATCAATTCCTGGGTATCCCAAAATACTGACGGCATGATTCCAAATATCCTGGATAAGTTGAGTGCAAATGATTCCATGTACTTGATCAACGCACTTTCTTTTGATAGCAAGTGGAGCAGCATCTATGAAAAGTCATCTGTAGAAAGCAGTACCTTTACAGAAGAAGACGGAACAAGTCAGGATATCGAACTGATGCATTCCGATGAATACGAATACATCGAGGATGAAAATGCAAAAGGCTTCTTAAAACCATATTCCGGATATTCTTACGCGTTTGCCGCTATTCTTCCCGATGAAGGATATTCTCTTTCCGAATATGTGGATTCCTTATCCGGTGAAAAGCTGCATCATCTTCTTACAAATGTGGAAGAATGTCCCGTATCTGCAGGACTTCCGAAGTTTGAAGCAGAATTCACGATTGAACTGGCAGAACCTCTGAAAACATTAGGCATGGAAGATGCATTTGATACAGACACCGCTGATTTTTCCGGCATTGGAACATTTGCTTCTCCGGATGAACACCTTTTTATCAGCAGTGTTCTCCACAAATCCTTTCTCTCCGTCGGTGAAAAAGGAACAAAGGCCGGTGCTTCCACCGCTGTAGCAATGGAAAAAAGCAGTGCTCCCATGCAACAGGAAGATACAAAGGAAGTCATTCTCGACCGACCATTCTTATATATGATCATCGACTATGAAACCCGGTTTCCAATATTCATAGGGACCGCGGACAGCATTCAGACACAATAAAAGTACCAAAAGGTACATTGCAGGATTGTAAGCAGTCTCCAAGGTCACGGGCAAGCCCGGACTTTGGCTCGTTGCCATTACAAACAGAGAAAAGCAGGTAAAAGATGTGTGAGTCACACAGCATCTTCCACCTGCTTTTCTGTAATTTCTTTTGTAAGTCTTGTATTATATTTAGATTGTAGAAATAATCTCTGTCACCAATTTTTCAAACTTATCTTTGACGCGGTCTGCTACTTCCTGTACTTCTTTATGGTCTAACGGCTGGTCTAAAATGCCTGCTGCCATATTTGTAATGCAGGAAATACCGCACACCTTCATCCCCATATGCGCTGCTGTCATCGCTTCACATACAGTACTCATGCCAACCGCATCCGCACCAAGTGTACGCAGCATACGGATTTCTGCCGGAGTCTCATAGTTCGGTCCTGTACACTGTACGTAGACACCTTCCTGAATATTCGTACCAAGCTTTTCAGATGCTTTGCGAATCTTATCGCAAAGTTCCGGATCATATACATGACTCATATCCGGGAATCTAGCTCCCAGTTCTTCCAGATTTGGTCCGATCAGAGGACTTTTTACAAACATGGAAACATGGTCTGTGATCATCATAAGATCTCCCGGCTTAAACTCTGTATTTACACCACCTGCCGCATTTGTAAGAATTAATTTCTTTGCGCCTAAAAGTCCCATGATTCTTGTCGGCATTACAACATCTGTCATATCGTAACCTTCATAGAAATGTACTCTTCCTTTCATAAGAACTGTCGGGACTCCGTTCACATAACCAAATAAAAATCTTCCATCATGTCCAGCTACTGTGGACACCGGAAATCCTTCGATCTCAGAATATGGAATCTCCACTTTGACATCCATATTTTTTGCATACTCTCCCAATCCTGATCCTAAGATTAGCGCCACCTCCGGCTCAAAATTCGCTTTCGCTTTTACAATTTCTGTACATTTTATTAATTTCTCATATACCTGATTCATAGGTTCTCCTTTCCGAAACTTTCTGCTTTCTCTTTATAGTAATTTCTCCAATATGGATTTTCCAATGGTTCCCTCCGGCATAGCAACACCAAAGTTATCTGCTATTGATGCACCGATGACCGCAAACGTATCTTCATTCTCCAAAGCCTGACCTCTTTCCATACTCTTAGAATATGCCACAAACGGAACATATTCTCTTGTATGATCTGTTCCTTTGTAGGAAGGATCATTTCCGTGGTCTGCTGTTAAGATCAGAAGATCATCTTCATGGATTTCTTTCAGAAGCACGCCGAGATTTTTATCAAATTTTTCAATCTCCTGTCCATATCCTTCCACATCTCTTCGATGTCCCCACTGTGCATCAAAATCCACAAGATTCACAAAGCAAAGTCCTTGAAAATCTTTTCTGCAAATGTCGATCGTCTGTTCCATTCCATGAACAGAACTGTCTGAATGGTGCGTCTCTGTGATTCCTTCTCCACAGAAAATGTCATTGATCTTTCCGACGCCAATCACATCGTAACCTGCATCCTTTAACGCATTCAGCGCGGTCTTACCTGTCGGCTTTAACGCATAATCATGACGGTTGCTTGTACGCTTGAACTCACCTTTTTTCTTCCCCACGTAAGGTCTTGCAATTACGCGACCGACTCTCCACTCGTCCTTCATGGTAATCTCTCTGGCGATTTCACAACAACGGTACAGATTCTGAAGATCAAATGTTTCCTCGTTTCCACAAATCTGAAGTACAGAATCTGCCGAAGTATACACGATCATGGCTCCCGTATTGATTTCTTCCTCACCCAGTTCATCAATGATCGCCGTTCCACTGGCACTCTTATTTCCAATGACCTTTTTCCCACACTGTTTTTCCAGCTCTGCAATCAGTTCCGGTGGAAAGCCTGTATCTGTAAAAGTCTGAAACGGCTTCTTTGTCTCAATCCCCATCATTTCCCAATGTCCGGTCATAGTGTCTTTTCCATTGCTCATCTCACCAAGACGCATATACCTTCCCATTGGCTGCTCTACCGGTTTCATATCTCCTGCCGCATGCAGGTTGATCATCCCAAGTTTCTGAAGATTCGGAATCTCAAGTTTTCTCATCTTCTCCAAAATATGTCCAAATGTATCCACACCTTCATCTCCGAATTTTGGAGAATCCGGCATAGCACCGATTCCGAGGGAATCCAGGACGATCACAAATACTCTCTTATAATTCTTCATATAGTTTCAGCATCCTTTCTTTCTTTTCATTCTCTGCAAAAGCTACTTTCGCCGCATTCCTCATAAGAAGTAAAACCTCTTCATCGCGTATTCCATATATTCTTTGGATAAACTCCAATTCCTTTGTCATAGAAGTATTGCTTACTGTACGATTATCTGTATTGATGGTGGCAAGTATACCCGCATCCAAAAATTCCCGAAGAGGATATTCTGATGAACTTGCAACTGCCTTTGTCTGCAGATTGCTGATCGGACACATTTCCACACCGATTCCTCTTTCTTTGATCAGCTTTTCCACTTCTCCATGATTTCTCATAGCAATGCCGTGTCCGATTCTTCCTGCTCCCGCCTCTACAGAATCCAAAATATTCTTCACTTCCTCGCATTCTCCTGCATGCAGAGTAAACGGCATTCCCATTTCTTTTACTTTTTCAAACAATTCCATGAAATCAGACATTGGATAAATTGCCTCTGCCCCCGCAAGATCGGCTGCGCAGACACCTTTCCCCAGAAATGTATATGCATCCCGAATCATGGCATAGCTTTCTTCTAAACTCTGATGACGCATCGCGCATACGATCACATTATAATCCACATCAAAATCCTGTTTTCCTCGTTCCAATCCATGAAGTAACGCTTCAATTACCTGCTTTGTATTAAATTTTTCACTTGTATGAAGGAGTGGTGCAAAACGAATTTCCGCATAGATCACATTGTCCTTACTCATAGTACGCAAAATGTCATAGCCGGCGCCTTCCAATCCTTCCGCATCACGAAGGCATTCTCCCGGAATTTCAAATTTTTCTAAATATTCAGAGAGACTTTTGCAATCATCCGATACACTCAGTTCCTCTTCTCTTACTGTCCGTCCCAGTCTCTTTTCAATAAATTCCCGGCTCAGGGAACCATCCAGATGACAGTGCAGTTCTATTTTCGGTAATTTTATCAGTTCTTCTCTTGTCATGATTCTTCCTCGCTTTCCTTCTATGTCAGATTCTTCTGTCCAAACCCCAGTGGAAGTATTTCTTCTAGTGTAAATATCTCATATTGTTCTTTGCTTGTAGCAAGAATAATTTGAAATGTCTCCGGATCACAGAATTCCATCATGACCTGACGACATACACCGCACGGAGAAGCATATCCGGTCAATATGCCATCCTTTCCTCCCACAACACAGATCGCCTCAAATTCCTTTATTCCTTCACTCACCGCTTTGAAAAATGCGGTACGTTCTGCACAGTTTGTCGGACTATAAGATGCATTTTCAATATTACATCCTCCATAGATGGTTCCGTTTTTCGCAAGGAGCGCTGCTCCTACTTTAAAATTCGAATAAGGCGCATAGGAAAACTGTAACTGTTCTATTGCCTTTTCAATTAAAGTTCCGGCCAGGTTTTTGTCCATATATCTTCTCCCTCTCTTAATATCCAGATGCCTCTTCACTTTTTACAATTTTGATCATTCTGCTTGTTCCGAGACGGTCCGCACCTAACGCAAGGAATTTTTCTGCATCTTCCATGGAAGAAATTCCTCCCGCTGCTTTCATCTTCACGTCCGGTCCAATATGTTTTGCAAACAACTCAATGTCTTCAAATGTGGCTCCTGCTTTGGAAAATCCGGTAGAAGTCTTGATATAGTCTGCTCCCGCACTCGTTACGATTTCACACATTTTTATCTTTTCTTCCTCTGTAAGAAGACAAGTCTCAATGATCACTTTTAGAATCTTCTCTCCACATGCTGCTTTTAATGTGCGGATTTCTTCTTCAATCCTGTCGTATTTCTTATCTTTCAGCCAGCCGATATTGATAACCATATCGATTTCCTTTGCCCCGTTTGCAATGGCATCCTTTGTCTCAAACTCTTTGACCGCCGTTGTCATATATCCGTTTGGAAATCCAATGACAGTACATACCGGAATTCTATCTCCAAGATATTCACTTGCCTGTTTTACATAACTCGGAGGAATGCATACCGATGCAGTCTGAAATTCTGCTGCATCATCACAGATCTGTTTGATTTCCTCCCAGGTAGCGCCTTGTGTCAGTAATGTATGATCCACATGTTTTAATACTTCCTTTGTATTCATCATTTCTTCCTCCCTTTATTTCTGATCTTCTTTGATTAACTTACGAATTGCCTCCACTGCAACCTGAATCGCCATATCTGTATCGTGTACAACCGGATTCTCAAGTCCTAATTTTTCTCTTTCCTGGTTCGCCACTACAAGGAAGCAGGAACCGGCTCTTACACCAAGGTAACTTGCCACGATAAATAAAGCAGCAGATTCCATCTCGGAAGCAAGACATCCCAGTCTCTTCCATGCTTCCCATTTGTTCATGAGTTCATAAGATACCGGTTTCGTCTCCGGTTCATGCTGTCCGTAAAATGCATCTTTACACTGCACCACACCTGTATGGAAAGGATATCCTTTCTCCTTCGCCGCATTCACCAGTGCATTTGTCACCTGCAGATCTGCCACAGAAGGAAATTCGATGGGCGCATATTCTCTGCTTGTTCCTTCCATACGGATGGCACCAGTAGCCACTACCACATCGCCGCTTTTCACCTCTGTCTGCATACCACCGCAAGTTCCGATTCTAATAAATGTATCCGCACCACACCGATACAGTTCTTCCATGGCTATGGACGCCGACGGGCCACCGATTCCGGTAGAAGTCACACTCACCTTCACTCCGTCCAAAGTCCCTGTATACGTTACATATTCTCTATTATCCGCAATCAGTACAGGATCATCAAAATATTTTGCAATTTTAGCACATCTTTTCGGATCCCCCGGCATGATCACATATCTTCCGACTTCTCCTTTTGCAACCTGAATATGATACTGTCTGCTTGCATCTTCTGAATAGTTTTTCATATTATCGCTCCTTTTCGTTTAAGAAAGGAGAATGTGCGGGCACATTCTCCAAAAACTGCACACCGCAAGAACCTTTTCCCTTAACGCTGTCCTTTATCATATGGAATACCTTCCGCCTTCGGCGCTCTTGATTTCTTTGAAACGAATACAAGAACGATCAGTGAAATAATATACGGAAGCATATTGTAAAGTGTACTCGGAAGTTTCAATGCTACTAACGCATCAAATCCTGTATATACGTTGGAAAGCGCACGGAATAATCCGAACAGCAGCGCTGCAAGTCCAATATTAACCGGCTTCCACTGTCCAAAAATCATTACCGCAAGAGCAAGGAAACCAAAACCTGCCACACCATTTTCAAATTTCCATTCGCTGACACCGGCCGTAATATACACAAGTCCGCCGAGTCCGCCAAGCGCACCTGAAATCAGAACGCCTGCATAGCGCATCTTATAAACATTGATACCCACGGAATCCGCTGCCTGTGGATGTTCTCCACATGCACAAAGTCTCAAACCAAACTTTGTCTTATAAAGTACAACATAAGATGCAATAAGAACCAAAAGTGCAATCAGCATAAACCAATTGAATTCAAAATCACCGATATTCATGATAAAGGCTTTTTTTGCATGTCCATAGGCAACTGTAGAAGATACATTATCCACACTCTCTGCAGTATTGATCGCTCTTACGATAACAACTGCTGCTGCTGGTCCTAAAAGATTAAGCGCCGTACCTACCAGTGTCTGGTCTGCTTTGAACCGGATCGCTGCAACACCAAGAAGAAGGGAGCAGATCATACCTACAAGAACACTTGCCAGCACTACAAGCAAAATGACAAGCGGTGCCGCCATGGCTTCCGGAAGAAATTTCATCGTCAATGCTCCACCGAGGGCTCCCGTAACCATAATCCCTTCCAAACCGATATTGATTACTCCACTATGTTCTGAGAAGCATCCACCAAGTGCTACAAGCACAAGAACGGAAGCAAATATTAATGTATACTGAACCAATAACATCATTATGCCTCTCCTCCTCTCTCTGTTTTCGCCGCCAGTTTCTCATCTCTTCTGTCAAGATATCTGTTCAGCCATAATTTGAAGAAGAGAACGAAACCACACAAATAGATAATGAATGCGATCATCAGATCTGAAATCTGTGTACAGTACATAGATTTATCCACATAGCTTCCACCACTTGTAATATGCTGAATGAAATAAGATGAGAATATGGTTCCGATCGGATTCAATCCACCAAGGAACGCCGCGGCGATTCCGTTGAATCCCATCGCCGGAACACTCGTAAGCTGCACCATCCACTGTTCGATTCCACTTAAGTAGAAGATACCGGCTCCCATACCTGCAAGACCGCCTGAAATCATCATAGTCACAATAATATTTTTCTTTTCTTTCATACCACAGTATTTCGCTGCGTTTTTATTCATACCGGTTGCCTTCAATTCAAATCCGAATTTTGTCTTCTCCATGAAAATCCATACAAGAATCGCCATAAGCACTGAGAATAATATACCGATCGTAACAAATTCATTGTTGGAAAAGATTTTGTCTAATCCCATGTTTGGGATCAGAGCATTTGGATTTGCACTTACAAGCTTCTCTGTATACGGTGTAGAAGGTTCTTTCACTTTTGTAAGAAGCATATTCACACAATACAGACCGATCCAATTCAACATAATGCAGGAAATTACTTCGTTCACATTGAAATATGCTTTCAAAACACCTGAAAGACCTCCGACAAGAGCTGCTACTACAATTGCCGCAAGCAGACATACGTACCAAGGCATCTTAAGCGCCACTGCAAAATAGATACATGCCCCGGCTCCCACAACATACTGACCCGCTGCTCCAATATTAAAAAGGCCTACTTTATTTGCAAATAATACAGACAGACCACACATAAGTAATGCAGAAGCCTTTACAAGAGTTGTCCCCAGGTACTTCATCACTGCTACAGAACTCGGATAGTACAGATAATTCTTCAAAATTGCAACAATGGCTTCTCCGGCTCCGCTCGGATTGATAATAAGAAGAACAATATAACCTACTAAAATACCAATCAAAATACAAAGCAATGATGCAATGACTGTCTGAAATCCGTCATTTCTGATCAGACTCTTCTTTTTCTTATTCATGTGTTCCTGACTCCTTTCTCTTGGAACCTGCCATATAAAGACCAAGTTCTTCTACCGTAACCTTCTTCGGATCAAATTCCCCTACAATCTGTCCTTCAAACATCACAAGAATACGGTCAGATACATTCATAACCTCATCCAGCTCTAAACTTACAAGCAGAACTCCTTTTCCCGCATCTCTCTGTGCCACAAGCTGCTTATGAATATACTCAATAGCTCCTACATCAAGACCTCTTGTCGGCTGTACTGCGATCAAAAGTTCCGGATTCTTATCGATTTCACGGGCAATGATCGCTTTCTGCTGATTACCGCCCGACATAGATCTGGCCTTTGTAATAGCTCCCTGACCGGAACGTACATCATACTGCTCGATCAGACGGTTCGCATATTCCCGAATTGCTTTTCTCTTTAAAAATCCCGCTTTATTTGTAAATTGTGGTTCAAAATATCTTTGAAGTACAATATTATCTTCCAGTGAGTAGTCTAAAACAAGTCCATGTTTGTGTCTGTCCTCCGGAATATGACTCATGCCGGATGTAAGACGTTTCCGGATTGACGTATGTGTAATATCCTGCCCATTCATCGTGATCGTTCCTGACTTCAACGGCTCCAATCCGGATAATCCATATACGAACTCTGTCTGTCCATTGCCATCAATGCCCGCAATACATACAATTTCTCCTCGTCTTACCTGCAGTGACACATTATTTACCGCATTATTTTTATGATGTTTGGATGCTACTGTCATATCCTTAATGTCTAAAACTACTTCGCCCGGTTCACAAGGTTTCTTTTCTACGATAAAATTGACATCACGTCCAACCATCATGGTAGAAAGTTTCTCCGGTGTTGCATCCTTAATATCTACCGTTCCGATATATTTTCCTTTCCTAAGTACACTGCATCGGTCCGCCACCTGCATAATCTCTGCAAGCTTGTGTGTGATGAAAAGAATACTCTTTCCTTCTGCAGCCAGACTTTTCATAATCTCCATCAATTCCTGAATCTCCTGCGGAGTAAGAACTGCCGTAGGCTCATCAAAAATCAGAATTTCATTGTCACGATAGAGCATTTTCAAAATCTCCGTTCTCTGCTGCATACCTACCGTAATATCTTCCACAAGTGCATCCGGATCTACAAATAGTCCATATTTTTCAGAAAGAGCAACTACCTTTTTCCTTGCTTCATCTTTCTTAAGAAATCCTCCCTTTGTAGTTTCCACGCCAAGGATAATGTTATCAAGAACGCTGAAACATTCCACCAGCTTAAAATGCTGATGCACCATTCCTATTCCAAGAGCATTGGCATCATTCGGATCTTTGATTTCCACCTTTTGCCCGTCCTTTCGAATCTCGCCTTCTTCCGGCTGATACAATCCGAAAAGCACACTCATCAATGTGGATTTCCCTGCTCCGTTTTCGCCAAGTAATGCATGGATTTCACCTTTTTTCAATTGTAAAGTGATATTGTCGTTTGCAATGATCCCCGGAAATCTTTTTGTGATATTCAGCATCTCAATCGCATACTTTTCCATCCTTTACGTCCTCCTCTCATAAAACTTTCCAGCCATTTATTCAAAAAGGAGCAGGATAAGTTGCCTGCTCCTTCGTTGCCAGAATCATGATTTATTTAATGCTGCCGTAATCTGTAACTTTAATTGTTGTCTTTGGCATAGCAGAAGTATCATTGGAAACCTCTACTTTTCCATCTGCCATATCTTTTACAAGTACTTTGTAATCATCCTGTGTAAATCCATCGCCCCACTGTGTTGTCTCTAATGGAAGCTGAACGTAGTTCTCTTCCGGATTTTCAGAAACAATACCAAGGTTGTCGATCTTACCTGCGTGCTCGCTCCATTTTCCTGCTTTAATGTCTGTAAGGACATTTTTTACTGTTGTTGCAAGACCTTTCATAGCAGAAGTAATTGTAATGTCTTTTCCGATGATTCCTGACTGGTCAGAGTCAACACCGATTACTTTACCGCCTGTTTTCTTTGCTGCTTCTACTGCTGATGTATATATACCGCCACCACATGCAAATACTGCTTCTACACCTTTGGAGCTATACCATGTATCCATGTAAGCTGTAATATCAGCATCACCGTAGAACTGTCCACCGCATACATACTCAACCTGAACTTCGTTCTCAATACCAAGTTCTTTTGCTGCTGCATCAACTCCCTGTACAAATCCGTAACCAAAACGGTTTACTGCAGGAACTGACATACCGCCAAGGAATCCAAGATGTTTGTAACCTAATTTTACTGCTGCAACACCTGCCATATAACCTGAAAGTTCTTCCTGATAAGTAGCACAGTATACATTGTCTGCTCTGTAACCTTCTTTTACTCCGTCAAGTTCTCCTTCTCCCATATCAAGTGCAACAAATTTCACATCCGGATATGTCTCTGACTGATCTACAACAGATTTTGCAAATAAGTATCCTGGAAGTACCACTACATTAGCTCCATCTGCAATTGCCTGATCGATACTTGCGCTTCTTGCCTCATCAGAGTCGCTTTCCGGCTTAAAATAGTTGAATTCCACATCATTGTCTTCTGCCCATGCTTTACATGTCTCATATGTTGTCTGGTTAAAGCTCTGGTCTGTAATATCTCCGGAGTCTGTAACCATGGCAACTTTCATATCTTCTTCTTTTCCACCATCTGCTTTCTTGTCATCTCCGCTTGATCCGCCGCATGCTGTTAATGAAAATGCCATAACACCCGCAAGTAACGCTGCGATAATTCTCTTTTTCATAATTTACCCTCCTATGAATCTTTTGTTAACAGATTTTAACTCGAACACATTTTACCATATCCACTGTCGAGATACAATGAATATTCAAGACATTCCAACTATTCCAAGGCAATTTTTGAAGAGATCATTTTCTTCAATCCTTCATATTGTTCCCTGTCGATGAGAATTTTATTTCCCTTTTTCGTAACAAGATCGTCTTCCATGAATTTCTTCACGGCGCGGTTTACACTCTTTACACAGAGCCCCGTGGCATCTGCCAGACTTTGCCGTCCTTCGTCAATCTGCAGAACTCCTTCTTTGTTGTACTGCACATATCGCTCTGATAAAAGAAGCGCAAGCCGATCTGCACCTTGCAGAAAAAGTGTGACCCGGCTGTTTCTCTCCTGCTCTAAAAGGTACTCGCCTACACATTTCGCCTCATTTTTCAATGCTCGAATATCTGAATACATCCATTTCTCGAATTTTGTTCGCGGTATTTTCACAAGGGTACATTTCGTTGCGGTCCGAAGTGTCGTTTTGTACACATCCAGATCCATAATAAACTCCATACCTCCGAAAGCATACACTTTCTTAAATCTCATGTAATCATACACCGAACCGTAAATACGATAATCTGTGGCATCGATCACGCCTTTTCCGATGAAATATATGGTATCTGCAGGTTCATTTTCACGGATAAAGGCTACGCCTTTGTCTACTTCTTCTATCTGAAACGTCTCCATCAGCCAAAGAGGCGCAGTTTCAAAATAATGTTCAAATTGTTCCTGTCTCTCTCTGTCCACATTTTTCAAAAACGGAAGCGCATCATACAGATATTTATTCCCCATGCATTTCATCTCTTTCTTTCTGCTATCAAGGCTCTTTTGCAAGCCTTGATTCCATCTTAAGTTTTCAGAACCGGTTTCCAAGACAAATTATAACATTCGGACATTTGTCCGAAAAGGACTTATGTCCTTTTTCGCAAAATAATTCTACACTTTAGCACAAACTTACAGTTTTATTCAAAGTATTTTGTGCATGTTTTTCAATTGTACACTTTCTTACTAATTCCATCTTCATTCTAACAAAAAAACTGTCGGCAGGATATCCCACCGACAGAAATAAACATTTTTTATTGGATGATCTTAGTAGTTCTCCTTACGCACTTCAAAAAAGGCCTGTGGATGATTACAAACCGGACATACTTCCGGTGCATTTGTTCCCATTACAAGGTGCCCGCAGTTACGGCACTCCCATAAAGTCACACCACTCTTTTCAAATACTTCTTTTGCTTCCACATTGTGAAGAAGCTTACGATAACGCTCTTCGTGTGATTTTTCGATGGCTGCTACCCCACGGAACTTTACTGCAAGATCGTGGAATCCTTCTTCATCCGCTTCACGAGCCATGCGATCATACATATCTGTCCACTCAAAGTTCTCACCCTCTGCCGCATGGAGAAGATTCTCTGCCGTGTCTCCAAGTTCTCCCAACGCCTTAAACCAAAGCTTTGCATGTTCTTTCTCGTTCTCTGCAGTCTGTAAGAATAATGCTGCAATCTGCTCATAGCCTGCTTTTTTCGCTACAGAAGCAAAATATGTATACTTATTACGCGCCTGTGACTCTCCCGCAAATGCTTCCCACAAGTTCTTCTCTGTTTTACTTCCTGCAAAAGGATTCTTTTTATTCTCCATATTTGTTTCCTCCGTTTCCATGATTTTTCTTCACAATAACACATATCAAGTATTTCTTCTGTAATTTAGTCACACTTCCAATATTTTTCCATGTACTTCTTGGCATCTTCTTCTTTCAAAGAAAATTTCTTTATAATTCTATCCATCGTATCCTCTTTTGAAAACCGAAATTCCTGACACATTTCAATCGTTGTTTCAATTTTCCCACGCTCCTCGCCAATTTTGATTCCTTCTTCTTTTAGGTAATCACGATAT
>OFMJ01000319.1_pt1 | contig 55696 bp, 50 predicted proteins | sample 1541801 | NCBI WGS metagenome assembly OFMJ01 (sample SAMN04209234, study PRJEB22552) | human gut metagenome | biome: gut; material: feces | host: Homo sapiens | place: USA: Oklahoma
TGCGCGGTGGTGTACACGCTGACCATGGAGGCAGACAGGCCGCCCATCATGAACAGACCCAGCACGGATGCACAGGAGATGAACTTCTGAATGCTGCCGCCTTCCAAAATGGAGAGCGCGGCTTCGGTACCCATCTTGTAGCCGGTGTTGACGAAAATGAAGCTTTCCGTGTAGGTAACGCCGCCCAACAGGATGAAGTACAGGATCGGGGCTAGGATAGAACCGTTTTCCGCCAAGGGAAGAACCAGCATGGTAAACAACGGTTTCAGGGTAGACCAGTCGATGGTGTCGCCGATGCCGGCAAACGGTCCCATCAAGCCGACCTTGATGCCGGTGATGGCCTCAATCGGGATCGGAGCGCCGAGCGCGCGCTGCTCTTCCATGGCGATGACGATGCCGTGTACCACAGAGCCCCAGATGCCTTCTGTGTTAAAGAACATCAGGTGGCGGGTCAGCGCTGCGGAAAATTCCTCTTGGTCATTGCCATAAAGCTTTTTCAAAATCGGAATAAACGCTGCGCAGAAGGACAAGGACTGCAGGCGCGCAAAGGAGTTGGACATTTCTGCCATCAGGTTCCAGCGCAGTACCAGCTTGTTGATGTCTTTTTTGGACAGCAGCTTCTTGCCTTCTTTATCAGCTTCCACAGCAGCCTGAGAGCCGGTATCTTCCACAGCCTCCTGCTTGTCGGAAGCCTGAAGGATCAGGTAGTACATGAAAGCGATAAACAGGCCGGCCAGTGCCAGCGGGATGCCGCTGGTGCCGGAATACTGAGCGAAGAAGAAGCCGCCCAGGAAGAAGGGCAGGAACTGCGGACGGCCGATGACGTTGATGGTCATGGCAAAGCCGAGAGCCGGCAGCAATTTGCCCGTAGCATTCAGCGCATTGGTGATCCATTCCGGTAGCTGGGTGATGAAGTTGCCGACCGCTTCTGCGCCGAAGTAGATGGCAATGATCATCGGAATCGCAAACAGGAAGAATTTAACAATGATGGTCCACCAGGTAGCCATAAACATGATGCCCTTGGTGTTGCAGGTCTTGGCATACTGATCAGCCTTCTGTACAGGATATACCATGATCAGACGGCGGATGGTATGCAGCTGAGCGCACAACAGGCTCAGCGGTACGGCGATGGTAACAGCGCTTTCCACCGGCAGGCCACTGACCATCGTGATGGTGCAGCCGCCAATGGTGGCCGCCGTCTCATCCCAAACGGCAGTACCGCCGGCAGCCGTAAAGGCCAGGAACATCGGCTGGATCGTAGCGCCGATTTTCATAGCGGTAGAAACATCGCCCAGCACGAAGCCACAGATCATTGCTGTGAAAAGCGGGCCGGTGAATACGAACAGTACGCTGTATCCCATGTACCAAACAGCGAACCAGTAGTACAAGCCCAAAAGGATTGCTTGCAGCAAAGATAGTTCCATAGGAAACCTCCCAAAAAATAATTAAGTAGTAAGACTATTCAATGCTTTCCTGCATAAGATTCGCTTTTTTCTTCCCCCCCTATCCTGATAGATTGATGCAAGGAAAACAAAACCAAAACAATAGAAAATATAGAAAGAAAAAATTTTTACAAACATCATACTTTTTTGACCAACACAATCATACATGCTGGATAAAACGATGTAAATTACGCACTTTATTGTGGTGAAATTACTCAAAAATAATAAAAAAACATTGAGTAAGGATAGGGATAAAATAGCATGAAACCTGTAAATTAATGCCTATCAAACAAATTGGTGCTTCCTATAAAAGGGTATATTTTTATGCGCTATTTATAAATGATAAAATTCATAGCGAAATATGAGATAATACTATGTTTTTTGAAAAAAATAAGGTATAATAACACAATCATAGACGAAACTAACTCATAAGATTGTATATAACCTTTTTGTTGGTAGTCTGATTATGCTGAGGAGGTGACGATGATGGCGTCTGTTACAAAGGAAGTTGCTGCGGTTGGAGCGAATGAAAAACGGTTGTTTGAATTGGAACGCGAATTGACAATGGCGATCATATCAGGAAAGTATAAAGCAACCATTCTTTGGAACCTAGGCTGGAAAGGCCCAATGCGATATGGAGAAATTCAAAGAATTTTCGTAAATATTAGTAACCGTATGCTAACAAAACAGCTTCGTGAGCTTGAAAGGGACGGTGTGGTTCAACGTGATGTTTATCCGGATTCTCCGCCGAAGGTTGAATATTCGTTAACGAATATGGGAGAGACCCTGTTGCCGGTTTTGCAGGCAATTTATCAGTGGGGTGCCGATCACATCGACTTCTATCGAAAGCGTGCTGAAGAGGAGCTAGACTCTGAAGAATAACAAAAGAGCGTGTTTCACGCTCTTTTTTGTATCAGGAATAAAATAGTATATATAAGATCCCTTGCAAAAAGCCCTCCTTAAAGGAGGGCTTTTTAGAAGGACTTTTGGGCTTATGCTGCTGCGGTGAGATCCATGATCGGTTTGATCAGGAAACCGCCGTCGCCGATGATGCCGACTGCACCCAGCACCAGGCCGATGCCCAGGATCCAGAAAGTAGCTTTCATCATGCTGTGGCCGCTGCGCAGGTATTTATAGACCAGCAATACGGTAGCCAGCGTCAACAGGCCGGGCGCAACCGCATCGAGGATATCGCCTTGGATCGCCATCACGGAGCCTTCGCCGGTCGGGATCTGAGCGGTGGTGTATACGTTGACCATGGAGGCAGACAGGCCGCCCATCATGAACATACCCAGCACAGACGCGCAGGAGATGAACTTGTTGATAGCGCCGCCTTCCAATACGGAGAGCGCTGCCTGCGTACCCATGCGATAGCCGGTCTTTACAAAGAACATGTTTTCGGCAAAGGTAATACCGCCCAGCAAAATGCCGTAAATGATAGGCGCCAGGAAGGAACCGCCCTCTGCCAGGGGCAGCACCAGCGCGATGAGCAGCGGGCGCAGCGTAGACCAGTCGATGGTGTCGCCAATGCCGGCGAACGGGCCCATCAGGCCAGCCTTGATGCCGGTGATGGCTTCCGTCGGGATTGGGGCGCCCAGGGCGCGCTGCTCCTCCATCGCCAGCACAATGCCGTGGATGATAGAGCCCCAGATGCCTTCGGTGTTAAAGAACATCAGATGGCGGGTCAGTGCAGCGGAGAACTCTTCCTGGTCATGGCCATACAGCTTTTTCAAAACCGGGATAAACGCGGCACAGAACGCCAAGGACTGTAAGCGGGCAAAGGAGTTGGAGCATTCACAGTAGAAATTCCAACGAATGACAAGGTTGGTCACATCTTTATTGGTAAGCAGCTTTTTGCCTTCTTCATCTGCCTCCACAGCCGCCTGTGTGCCTTCGTCCATCGCTTCCTCTTTATCCTTGTCGGCAACTTCAAGGATGAGGTAGTATAGGAACGCGACAAACAATCCGGCTAACGCCAGCGGGATACCGCTGAGACTGGAATATTTCGCCAGGAAGAAGCCGCCTAAGAAGAAAGGCAGGAACTGCGGGCGGCCGATGACATTGATGGTCATAGCAAAGCCCAGTGCCGGCAGCAATTTACCCGTGATGCCCAGCGCGTTGGTGATCCAGGAGGGGAGGCTGTTCATCAGGGTACCCATTGCCTCTGCGCCGAAATGCAGGGCAAAGAACATGGGGATCGCGTAGATAAAGATTTTGATGATCTGCGGCCACCAGAACGCCATGAAGGTGATGCCGCGGATGTTGCAGGTCTCAGCATACTTATCCGCTTTTTGTACCGGGTACACCATGACGATGCGGCGGATGGTATGCAGCTGTGCGCACAGCAGGCTGACAGGAACGGCGATGGTAACGGCTTGGGAAAGCTCGATGCCGCTGAGGATCGTGACCGTACAGCCAACGATGGTAGCGGCGGCTTCATCCCAAACCACAGTGCCGCCTGCGCCTGTAAAGGCCAGGAACATGGGCTGGATCGAGGCGCCGATCTTCATAGCCGTGGGCACGTCGCCCAGGACAAGGCCGCAAACCAAAGCTACGAACAACGGCTTGGCATAGACCTGTGTCAAGCTGTAAATGGCGCCAAATGTACAAACCCAATAATAGAGCGCTAGGATGACTGATTGTAGAATAGATAGTTCCATGAGTAACCCCCTACTGGTATAGCAAAATCGTCGTCATTGCTAACTCGTCCGTATGGTTTCTGCTCTGTGCGCTATCCTCCTTTCGTCTGGAGCAGAGACAGGATTAGAATAAAGGAACCATTGTTGACAAATGGCCCTTGAAATCGCGGGCTACATTACTATATGTTTTGAAGATACAAAGAATGAATAAAGGAACTCTAGTGTTACTTATTTAGGCTCAGAATAGCATACTTTTTGATACTTGACAATAGTACAAATTTTTGTTGTAAAGCCAGCCCAAAATTGTTTCATTTTGCCGAAAACAGGGCAATTTCATTTGTAAACCAATAAATACAAAAAAGTATACATATGGCGAGTAAAAAAGGCCCTGCCGTATGGCAGAGCCTTTTGGATCTATTGAAAATCGATTTAAGCAGCCGAGTCCGCCAACGGCTGGAGTAAAAACCCTCCATCGCCCAAAATACCAACGGCCCCTAGGACAAGGCCGATGCCCAGCAGCCAAAACGTAGCTTTCATCATGCTGTGGCCGCTGCGCAGGTACTTATAGACCAGCAGTACCGTGGCCAGCGTCATCAGCCCGGGCGCTACGGCGTCCAAAATGTCGCTCTGAACGCTCATCGGCGTGCCGGAAGTGGGGATCTGCACCGTCGTGTATACATTGACCATGGAGGCGGACAAGCCCCCCATCATAAACATGCCCAGTACAGACGCGCAGGAGATAAATTTGTTGATAGCGCCGCCTTCCAGGATGGTAACGGCGGCCTCTGTGCCCATGCGGTAGCCGATATGAACGAAGAAATAGTTTTCTGCAATCGTGATGCCGGCCAAAAGCACGGCATAGATGATGGGCGCCAGGAACGACCCGCTTTCCGCCAGCGGCAGCACAAGCATGATCAGCAGGGGCTTCATGGTGGACCAGTTGATGGTATCGCCGATGCCGGCAAACGGGCCCATCAAGCCGGCCTTGATGCCGTTGATGGCCTCGGTGGGAACCGGCGCCCCCAGCGCGCGCTGCTCTTCCATCGCCATGACGATGCCGTGTACCACAGAGCCCCAGACCCCCTCGGTATTGAAAAAGGTCAGGTGGCGGGTCAGCGCTGCGGACAGCTCTTCCGGATCGTGGCCATACAGCTTTTTGAGAATGGGAATGAAGGCCGCGCAAAAGGACAGGGACTGCAGGCGGGCAAAGGAATTTGGAACCTCCGCTAAAATCTGCCAGCGGAAAACCAGGTTGTTGACGTCGCGCTTGGTCAAAAGATGCTTGCCCTCTTCGTCGGCCTCAAGGGCTTTTTGGCTGCCTGCATCCTCAGCAGCGACCTCCGGCGAGGTGGCCTGCAGGATCAGGTAATAAAGGAACGCGACAAACAGGCCGGACAGCGCCAGCGGGATGCCGCCGATGCCGGAATACTGGGCCAGGAAAAAGCCGCCCAGGAAAAAGGGCAGAAACTGCGGGCGGCCGATGACGTTGATGGTCATGGCAAAGCCGAGCGCAGGCAGGATTTTGCCGGTAATGGCAAGCGCATTGGTCGTCCACTGCGGCAAGTTGTTGATGATGCGCCCTACGGCCTCTGCGCCAAAATACAGCGCCAAAAACATGGGGATGCCAAAGACAAAAAATTCCATGATGGTCGGCCACCATAGGCACATGAACGTGATCCCCTTGGTATTGCATTCGGTGGCGTACTGATCGGCCTTTTGTACCGGATAAATATTGAAGATGCGGCGCAGGGTGTGCAGCTGCGCGCACAAAAGGCTGATGGGCACCGCGATGGTCAGCGCCTGCGACATATCCAGGCCGCCCAGGATGGTGATGGTGCAGCCGCACATACCAGCGGCACATTCATCCCAAACGATGGTACCGCCTGCCGCGGTAAAGGCCAGAAACATGGGCTGGATCATAGCGCCGATCATAATGGCGGTGGGAACATCGCCCAAGACGATGCCGCAAAACAGTGAAGTCATCAATGGGCCGCGGAGAATATGGATCAGGCTATATACGATACGTGTTGCCGCAAACCAATAATAGGCAGCAAGAATGGCGGCTTGAAAAATAGATAGTTCCATGAGTACCCCCTTGAAATATGTGCAATGTGCAGATTGGACCAGATGTGATTCTGTTCTTCCCAATATCCCTCCTTTGGCCGGAACAGAGACAGCAAGCTACACTGAAAAAACTGTTTTTAACGAACAGCTTTGATCATCATGGAAAATAAAAAACGATACGAAAAAAAGTAAAAGATATTGTTAAGAAAATAAAGAAACGAAAGACTGTAAAATGATTGAATTTTTGTGTAGCATAGCATATTTCATAGGGCATGACAAGGCGATTTGGCATCATCGGAGGGAAAAGCTCAGAAGCAGAAAAAAGCGCACAGAGACAAAAAAAAACGGACAGAGTACAGGCGTGGAAGGGAGAGGTTGTCCACAGTTTTTCAAAAACCCTGTGGATACTGTGGAAAGATTCATGAAAAATAGGGAGCTTAGCGGCCAAATGGCTGTGGAAAACTCAAAAGAAAGGGCGAAATAAGGAAAATAACGCGAAAATATAAAAAAGCGCTGTGCAGGCAGCGCTTTTTTATATTATGTATATAGATCAGCCTTAGCGGGACATACAATGGTGGCAAGGTTCGGGGGGTAATGATCGAAGCGATTGCCAAAAGGTGTAAGGGAATCTTGTATGACTAAGGAACTCATCTACGTCCCAAATAATAAAAAAAAATTGATCTTATGTCTAGTACGAACTTTTTATTCTTTAAGGGAAAATAGTTTCATAAAATAACATAATTGTGCTTAAATTCCTGGGTGAGAGTGTGAAAAAAGCTAGGATTATAGGCAAAAATCGTATGACCAAAGCGATGAAAATATACAGAACAACCAAACCGAAGCGCAAGGGTATCTTATATTTCGATAGTGGTGGATGGGAGAAAAATACTCAAAAAAAGCAGACCCCTGCGGGTCTGCTTTGCCTTTTATCCGGCACATTGCTTATAATGCCCAAACCAATGGCGCCCGATCTTAAAGGGATCTGCCATATAATCGGATTTGCCGCGGCTAAAATATGTGACATTGTCGCAGCATAAAACGCCTTCCCCGTCTAGGACCCGCTTAGCGATTGTATAAAAGCGGCTGTCCACGGGCCGTGTCTTGTAGTCCGGATCTTCCGTAGGCGTAAACTGGGAGGCCTGATAAATGACCCCCTGGATGGTATCCGGCCATGCGCTGTGCTGAACACGGTTCAGGATTACCTCAGCTACGGCCATTTGGCCTTGCTCGCTTTCACTGCCGGCTTCCCAGAATATGATACGGGCCAGCTCTTCCACATCTTTGTCAGTATAGGAGATCCCCTTGCGCGTTGTATGCTGGGCAGATGCCTTGGCTGCCTTTGGCTGCTCCTTGGGCGTCTCCTTTTTCTTTTCCTGTGTGGCGGCCGGTTTCTCCGTTGGCTTTGGCGTAGCGGTGGGTGTCGGCTCCAGGGTAGGCTCCGGCGTGGGGGCCGGGGTCTGTGTTGCCGCAGCCGCAGCGGGTGCGGCAGGCTCTTCTTGGTTCTTTGCCATGGAAACAGCATGAGAACAAAGCTGCGTTACGATCAACAAGGTTGCCAACCACTTCATAAAACCACCCCATGCGCGTATGCACAGCTTGCTTTCAAAGTTGTTTGGCAGTTTCGTATTTGCATGATACTTCCTTTCTTTTACGTGCGGGCCAAGGCGCCTTGAGCACCGCACGGCTTACACGATTCTCAGTATGCCCAAGGAACCCCTCTTTTAACACAATATTCATAAATTTGAAATCTTTGACGAAATAAAAAGAGGATTGTACGCATAAAACCACGGAAAATAGAGGAAGCGGATCAACAAAATGACGGCAGGATCTGCCTTTTTTCTTTGCGTGAAAGGAGAAAACAAAAAGATGAAACGGGTAAAAACCATGAAATATGTCTGACATATAAAAAGAAAAGCGCTGGCAGATTTTACCAGCGCTTTTGACAGAAAGCTGTGTTTTCAAAGCCCTTTGAAGGATGCGTGCGACAAACATTTGGCAAAGATGCGCTCCAAAATAAGGGCGCAGGCTGCCAAAACGGCCCAAGGCGTATACAGCACAGTGCTGAGCGCTGCAAGATCCAGCATACCGTGAAGGAGAACGACGGCAGCAAAATAGCCAGCCGTGACGGTACAGGTCAAAAACAGACGCAATGCATTGAAGGGATAGCAGGCCTTGCACACTGCCATACAGCCAACCGTACCAACAAGCAGATACATCAGAAGGGTGGTCTGCGCTCCTGTAAAGCCGAGGGAGGGCGTCCACAGATACGCTGCCATGACGGTGCAGACCACAGCCAAGGCATTGGGCAGCGCGCGCCGCAAAACGGAACCGAGGAACGTACCATGGATTCTGCGGCCGTCCGGCTCAAAGGAGAGACAAAAAGAGGGGTAAGCCTCGATGATCAAGTCGATCAACGTGATCTGGATGGGCGCAAAGGGAAAGGGAATGTTGGCAGCCACACAGATGAGGGACAGCATCAACGAATAGAGCGTCTTGACAAAAAAGATGCCTGCCACCCGCGTGATGTTGTTGACGACGCGGCGCCCCTCCAGCAAGACATTGGGCAGAGCGGTAAAGTCGGAATGAAGCAGCACAAGCTGAGACACCTGGCGCGCGGCGTCGCTGCCCTCGGCAATGGCAATGCTGCAATCCGCTTCGCGCAAGGCAAGGATGTCATTGACGCCGTCCCCTGTCATCGCGACGGAATGCCCCTGCGACTGCAGTGCCTGTACAAGCAGCTTTTTTTGCGCAGGAGAAACGCGGCCAAATACGGTATAAGTGCGTGCGGCGCGGGCAATCGCTTCGGGATCTTCTACGCCTGTCATATCGATGAAAGAAGAGGCGCTGGCAAGGCCGGCCCGTTTTGCAATGGCGCATACGGCTGCAGGATTGTCCCCGGAAATCACCTTCACCTCTACCCCTTCGCGCTGAAAATAGGCCAGCGTTTCCCGGGCGCCCTTTCGGATGATGTCTGAAATGACGATGGCACACAGCGGCGTCAATGGCGGCAGCGGCTGATCTGCCGAAATGGGATGGGGGGTCCATACGGCAGCGAGCACGCGCGCACCGTTTTCAATCTCTTGCTTGAGAGGGGCTGGCAGCGATTCAGACAAGAGACGCTCGGGAGCGCCCAGAATCAATGTGCCGTTATCGCCAAATGTCATGCTGCTCCATTTGCGCTGCGATGAAAAAGGGATCTTCTCGGTAGGAGCATAGGCGCTGCTCTTAGAAAAATAATCACTGAGAGCCTGAAACGTGGCGTTGTTATCGTCGCTATGCTGTAAAAAAGAGCCGAGCATGTCTTCCACATGCACGGGCGGCTCTTGGCATAGAGCGTGCACAGACTCCACCTGCATATTGCCTTCGGTGAGCGTACCGGTCTTATCCAGGCAAAGCACATCTACATGGGCCAGCGTTTCCAAGGAAAACAAGGCCTGCACCAAAATCTGTTTTTTAGCCAAGCGAATCACGCCGACGGCCAATGAAATGCTGATGAGCAATACCAGCCCCTTTGGCAGCATCCCCAGAAGGCCGGCGGAAGTGGAGATCACGGCATCCGGCAGGGCAGACTGACGCAGCAACACGGCCTCGATGAACAGCACAATGCCGAGCGGCACAATGAAAAAGCCGGTAAAACGAGTGACCTTCTGCATAGAGGTCATGAGCTCGGAATGGATCTTTTTCAGCTTTTTAGCCTCGATAGAGAGCTTTGTAGCATAGTTGTCCGCCCCCACATGGTCCACAACCGCCGCGCACTTGCCGCTGACAACAAAGCTGCCGGACAGCACCGCGTCCCCGGGGCTTTTATGGACGGGGTCGGATTCGCCTGTTAAAAGCGCTTCGTTGGCTTCGATCTGCCCGGAAAGCAGCGTAGCGTCAGCACAGATCTGCTGGCCGCTTTGCAGGATCAGCACATCGTCTAAAACCAAGTCGCTAACGGAGATTTCCTGCACCCTCCCATCACGCATGACATGCGCGGTAGGACGGGATAAAAGGGAGAGCTTGTCTACCAGGCGCTTGGCATGCAGCTCCTGGGCGATGCCGATACAGGTGTTTAACGCGATGATGAGGATAAACACCATATTGGACCAGGCGCCGACCAGCGCCAGCGCCAGCGCGATCAATACGTTAAATAAATTAAATAGGGTACAGATATTTTCCTGAAAGATCTGACGAATGGATTTACTGATGGCTGGAGGCGCCTGGTTTTGCAATCCTTGGCGAATCCGTTCCTGTACCTGTTTGCCGGAAAGCCCTTTTTCCGGAGCTGGCCGGAACCGGGAAATCTTATCTTGGCTCATGCCATATCCTCCTTTGCTGGGTAAGTATAAAAAATATTCTACCACAAAAGAAAAACGAGCAGAAAAAATTAACCAATTCTTAAACAAAGAGCAAAAAGCAAGCCATAATTGTGCTGACAGGATGACGGGCGCATGGCCGGGCCCGGATGCCGCAAGCATAAAAAAGAGGAAAAGAAGGTTCTTTTGCAGTTGTCAGTTTTTCACAGATTGATACGCTGTATATTGACACAGGATAAAAGCGAAAGAGACACGGGTCTCAGGCTTTTTCAAAAAGGATTTTACATGCCGGCCATGATTTTTCCTTGAGAATCTCTGGATTTTTGATGCGTTTATACGCCCAGTAAAAAAACAAAAACCCAAAAAACCATGCAAAGCCGCATTGTTCCTAGGTTTTGGGTGGCAGAGTTTTACGATATGAATCTTTCCTTTCGGGCAACAAAAATATCGCAATCCAATAAGGTGAATTGCGATATTTGCTCGGGCCGCTGCCCGTGGCGCACCTAACAGGATTCGAACCTGTGGCCTACCGCTTAGGAGGCGGTCGCTCTATCCTACTGAGCTATAGGTGCACAAGACCATTTCTTATTTTAATCAGGCATACGTGCATTTGTCAACCAAGCGGGTGCTTGTTCTTTTTTGTTTTCCCTGTGCATACAAGTGGACGGGGAGGCTGTGCCATGAAGCATAAAAGGATCGCGCAGAAAAAAAGGAAAAGACAGATCCGTGCAAAGCGGCGGCCGCGCCCGCAGGGTACGGCCAGGGCGAGAGCGCAGCACTGGGTGCTGGGGATCTTGGCTGTGGTTGCATTGTCCTGCTGGATGAGCACGTCAGAAGAGGACGGCTCATTTTGGCCGCTGGATCTATTGGCACCCAAGCAAACAGAGATCATGAGCGAAACCATAAAGGTGCTGGATACGGCGCATGATGATAAAATAGTGGAAATGCCGCTGGAGGAATACATTGTGGCTGTGGTTTCAGCGGAAATGCCGGTAAGCTATGAGCTGGAAGCGCTCAAGGCGCAGGCGGTCGCGGCGCGCACCTATACCTACGATAAGATGCTGGGGAACGGGTGCGGCCGAAGCGAAGCGGTGATCTGTACGGACAGCGGCCACTGCCAAGCGTTTTGTGACGAGGAAGGCCGGCGTAAGAAATGGGGCGATTCCTTTGAGAAAAACGAGGAAAAGCTCCGCCAAGCTGTGGAGGAGACAAAAGGCCAGGTGCTGGAGTACGATGGGGCACCTATTGTAGCGCTGTTCCATTCCACCTCGGGAGGGCGCACGGAGGATGTAGAGAATGTTTATAAGAATGCATTGCCCTATTTGCGGGGCGTAGACAGCCCGGGCGAGGAATCCGCGCCCCGCTACCAGAGAACGGTCAGCATTTCCAAGGAGGAGTTTGTCCAAAAGCTGATGGAAGAGGATGAAAAGGCAGAGGTCACGGAAAAAAACATCGCGGACTCGATAGGCGCATATCAAAGAACGGCATCGGGCCGTGTGCAAACCGTGGAAATCGGAAAGACAAAGTTTACCGGCAAGCAGATCCGCGCTTTGTTTACCCTGGATTCCACGGATTTTACCTTTGCTTTTGAGAAAGAAAATGTGCAGATTACGACAAAGGGCTATGGCCATGGCGTGGGGATGAGCCAGGTAGGCGCCAATGCAATGGCCAAAGAGGGCAAAAGCTATGAGGAGATTTTGACGCATTATTATACCGGGGTAACGTTGGCACAAATGGAAAAGCCTTGAAAAAATAAATCCATGTGTATATGCCTGCTTTGACGCGGCAACAATAGCGTTAAAGGAGGAATCAACATGGATAACCGAAATTTTAGACGCAATGACAGGGGCCCCATCCGCCAACGCTCGCAGCTGGCGGCATTCATGGATAAAAATGGAATTTACCTGGTCATGCTCGTATGCTTGGCGCTTATCGGCGTAACCGCGTACTTTACATTGGGCAGCAGCGATGGAAATACTGCTTCACAGCCAACGCCAACGGCCTCTGCCCAGGCGGCAAACCAAAACAACGGGACGACGCTTCAGCAGGAGATGGACCGCCTCAACGAAATCGCCAAGGCGACCCAGCCCCCTGCGCCGACGGCAACCCCGACCGCAACGCCTATGCCGACTGAGTCCCCCAAGGCAAAGCAGACGGTTGTGGCAGTAAAGCCCACGATGCCGGTAGAAGGCGAGGTGCTGCGCCCCTTCAGCGCAGAGGACCCGGTATATTTCCAAACGCTCAATGCCTGGATGGTACACAAGGCGGCGGATATACAGGCCGAAGAGGGAACAGAGGTAGTGGCCATGCTGGACGGCACGGTGGAGTCTGTGGAAAATAACGCAGAAACCGGGTACACCATTGTCATCAAGCATGCCAACGATGTAAAGACCACCTATGGGAACCTTCAGGCCCCGGAAGAAATCAAAAAGGGACAACAGGTAAAGCAGGGGGAGGTCATCGGCAAAGTAGGGAAAAGCGCAAACAACACCGCCAATGACCCCGCGCATCTTCATTTTGGCGTGAGTGTAAAGGGAACCGACAAAGACCCCATCGCCTACGTGGAAGGAAAATAAGCAGGGCTTCCTGCTTTTTTCTTTTGCCGCCATCCTTGCATGGCGGCAAATCTTTAACTTGCAAACCGCCCTTCTATGCCTTATCATTAAGACTTAAGAGAACGGAAAAGGCGGTGCCATATCGATGGTATTTTTGGGGATGCACATTTCTATTTGGATCGGCCTGCTGGGGTTGATTGTATACTCTGTCAACATCATCATCGTAAACCATTATATCAAGATCAAAGCGCTTCAGATCCAGGAGCAGAAAAAACAGGAGCGGCGCAGGAGCAGCGAAAACCGCAGGGCAAAGACAAAGGCAGATGAAAAGCTGATGAAGGAAGTGCCTAAGCTGAAATGGACGCTGCCGGTGGGCGTGATTTCGCTGCTGGTTGCGATCTTTGGCTTTGGATGGACGATCCTGCGCCTGGTGGGGATCCTGTAAATCTGTAAAAAAAGAAAAAGTGCGTTTTATCCGCACTTTTTTTTATTGCTCTTTTGCCCGATAGGCCTCAATGATGCGAAGATATTCCTCGTATACCTGGTCTACGATCATGGACCAGGACTTGGCCAGCGTTTTCTGCGCTTTCTGCCCGATTGCCTGTGCCTGCTGGGGATGGCGCAGACAATAGAGCATGGTATCCCTCAGGCTTTCAGCATTGTTTTCGCATAAAAACCCATTGACTTTATCCTCTACCCCTTGTGCGGCGGTGCTGCCCCGCACCAGAATAGAGGGAGCCCCCATGGCGGAAGCCTCCCGCACGACAAGGGGGGCGTTATCGTATACGGAAGGGAAGACGAATGCGCTGGCACGCAGGTATAAATAGGAAAGAAGCGTGCGGTCCTGGATGGTGCCAAGCAGGGAGGCCTGCTGGGCTAGGCCCTCATGTTCGTCAATAAACACCTGCATATCCTGCTGGGCATAGCCGGTGCCGACAAACACCAGGCGGAAATCCGGCTCGATATGCCGCAGCTGCTCGGCAGCCTCTAATATCATGCGTACATTTTTTTGCCAAATGTGCTGGCCGACAAAGACGAACAGCGGCTGGCCGGGACGGAGGGAACAGATTTTTTCCGCCTGTCGCTTGGCGCTGTCGATTTCCGCCTGCGTTTCAGGCGCGCACAGGTCTGTGCCGTTGTTGATGACGGTGACGGGGCCTTGGTAGCCGTATTCGCGCAGCGTTTCCACGGTGGCGTCGCTGACAGTCCAAACGCTGTCGCATTTTTGGAAAAATTTTATGACGAGATTGACCCCTGTACGTGCGATGTGCTCGCTATGGAAATACTGCACGAAATCGTCGTAAAATTTACTGTGAAAGGTGCCGACCAGGGGGATATGCTGTTTTTTTGCCACCCGAAGCGCTTCAGAGCCGGCAGAAAACGGCGAGTGGGAGTGAACCAGATCAAACCGCATGCTGTCCACCTGCCTGCGGTAGCCGGCATCCAGCACGGGGAACCCCAGCCGGTAAGGCTTGCGCCCGGGGATCGGCATAGACAAATAAGGCTGCACATCAAACGACTCATCGCTGTGAGAGCGTTTGGGATTGGGCGCATAGACCACGCATTTGCCATACTTTTTATTGAGCCAATAGGCATAGTTGCGTACGACGGTAACAACGCCGTCCGTAACGGGCAAATAGCCGTCATTGAATTGTCCGATGGTTAAGGGCGTCTGCATTTGCGGGTCTCCCCTTTCGATAAATCTTACTGTTTGATGCTTCCCGGATCTGCGGCATTGGATGCGGCGAAAGAAAATCTTTGCGCAAAAAAACGTGCGATTTCCATATCTTCCGGCGTTGTGATCTTGATATTGGTTTTGGAGCCTGCAACAAGATGCACAGGATGCCCCATCTGCAAAACCAGAGAGCAGTCGTCTGTAACGGGCGCAGGCGATGACAGCGCGGCATAGCGCTGATGCGCTTTTTGGATGACAGAGCAATGGAAGGACTGCGGGGTCTGCCCTAAATACAGCGAGGACCTGGCAGGGATTTCCTGGAGGTCTTTGCCGTTTAGGCTGTGCACGATGGTATCCTGCACAGGAAAAACGGTATAAACAGCGCCATACTGCCGGGCCATATGGATATTTTCCAGAATGATGCGTTCCGTCACAAAGGGGCGGACGGCATCGTGGATTAAGAGGATATCCCTTGGCGCGCAAAAGGGCGCGACAGCCTCTACCGCATTTTTAGAGGTAAGGCGGCGGTCTTCACCGGCCTTTGCAAAGTACCGCACCTTCGTGAGATGATGCTCCTGAATCATGCGCTGCATCAGCGGCAGATACGAGGGCGCGCACGCAAGGCAGATGGCGTCTATTTGAGAGCAGCTTTCAAACGCACGCAAGGTATGGAGCACGATGGGCGCCCCGTTTATCAAAAGATATTGCTTGGGTGTGGAATGATTCATACGCGTACCGGCGCCGCCTGCCAGAATCAATGCGATATTCAAAATGACTCCCCCTAAACGCCTGCCTCACAGAACAGGACTTGATGAAAACGCCAATATGACATGCCAGCATATTATTTTTATTATACCAGGTATGAAACGGAAAAGGGAAATTTTCCTGCTCAAAAGTGAGGATACCCGGGGGCGATTCCCTAAATAACGGGGGAAAAAGGCGCTTTTTTGGCGAAATAATGTGGCATTCGTAGCAACATGTGATATAATCAATCGGAAAAAATACAAAAAATAAGCCCTGTAAGGCAGAATGTATGAGGAGGCAATGGCTATGAAAAAGCTGATCGGCATGATGCTGGCAGTGTGCATGATCGTACCGCTGGCAGCTGGCTGTGGCAAAAAGGAGGAACCTCAGCCCTCGGCGGCAGCGCCAACACAGAGCGCTGTAAGCACAGGACGCGACCCGCTGAACGGCAGCGAGACGATCTCTGAGTATAAGCCTATCATCGCGATGATAGACAACAGCGATGCAGCCCGGCCGCAGGAGGGCATTCAGGCGGCGGACATCATGTATGAATGTGAAGTGGAGGGCGGCATTACGCGGCTGATGGGCGTCTGGAACAGCGATGTGCCGGATGTGATCGGGCCTGTACGCAGCGCTCGGCAGTATTTTACGGCGCTGGCATCGGAATATGACGGCGTATTTTGCCATTTTGGCGGCCCGAGTGAATCCGGAGACAAGCTCAACGTATACAACTATATGGAGAAGAACAAGCTATTTCAGGCTCGCTGCGACGGGCTGACGGAGACGGCCGCGTATTACAGGGAAAGCTCCCGCAGCGCGCCGCATAATGCGTGCCTCTATACGGAAAAAGCTCGTGAAATGATTGATTTTACGCCTACGGTGCGTGCGTTCCAGTTTGATCCTGAGGTAGCGTTGGCCAACCAAGCGGAGGAGATCTCTCTAAAGTTTGGCGGAAATCTGGTATATACGTATGACAGCGGGACACAGACCTATAAAAGAAAGGTAAACGGAAAGGAGCATAAGGATTCCGATACCAAAAAGGGAGTAGAAGTAAAGAATCTGATCTTCCAGTTTACCAATTACCATGATGAGAATGTAAATGGGCAACTGGCAGATGTGGCGGGCGGCTCCGGCAAGCTCGTATATGCCATCAACGGCAAGTATGCGGAGGGTACCTGGAGCAAAGACAGCGCCAAGGCAAAGACGGTTTATAAGGATGCAGACGGCAACGAGATCGTTTTGCAGCCAGGCAACACCTGGATCCATGTAGTGCCGACAGGAACGGATATTACCCTGAAATAAGGGGCACTGCAAAAGCTAGGAGTTGACCAAGGAACAGCAGCGGGGACAGGCTCGCTGCTGTTCTTTTATTTGCTGGAGGGAGCATGCATACAACATGCAGAGAAAAAGCATGTGTATGCATGTATATGGGAAGGAAGATCAAGAAAAAAGATAAAAAACGACAGGGAGCTTCGGATATTCGGACAGATCTGACATTGACCGAAAACCTACCGATAAGGTATAATAATACAATCAAAGAACGACAAGATCCATTTTATTTTGTTATTTTCAAGCTTTTCTTTTCTTTCTTTGTCTTTTTATCCAATTTGGGAGGGCCCTATGATGACCTATGAAGCATATATGAAAAAGAATTTGGCAGAACTGAGAAAATTGGCATCGGCCATGGGGGTAAAGGATGTGTATTCCTACCGAAAAGCGGCTTTGGTAGAGGAAATGCTGAAGTGCCCGGAGCATTTGGGATCGCTGCCGGAAGAACAGCCGGCAGAGGATAAGCCGAAGCGCAGGGGGCGTCCGCCCAAAGAGAAAAAGGGGGAAGCCGCAGAAGGGCTGGCGACTGAGAAAAAAAGCAGGGGCCGCATGCCCAAGGACCAGAGCGCACAGGCTGAAAAAACGGCGGAGATGCCGCCGCCCAAGACAGAAGAAAGGGCCGCGCGGCCGGCGTACCAAAAGAGCAACTGCTTTGGCATCAAACGGCCGCATAAGCGCTCCAGCACAATGCGGTATCAAAGCACGGACGAGCCGCTGGACAGCGCCATCCAGGAAATGCTGGATTCCGGAGACTGCGGCCAATGCGAGGGCGTGCTGGAGATCTTGCCGGATGGGTATGGCTTTATCCGTCCGATGGACCCGATGTCCGGGCAGCGGGACGTATATGTCTCCATCGCGCAGATTCGGAAATTCAACCTGGCGACGGGAGACCAGATCAAGGGGCGCACCCGGCCGGCCGGCCCGGACGGCGATCAGCGCCTGGCACTGCTGTATATCGATTTAATCAACGAAGAGCCGCCGTATAAAGCGGCAGCCAGAACGCCATTTGAAGAATTGACCCCCATCATCCCCAACGAACGGCTGACGCTGGAAAACCCTGAAATGGAGGATGTGCTGGTGCTGCGCATCGTTGATTTGATGTGCCCCATCGGCAAAGGGCAGCGCGGCTTGATCGTGGCGCCGCCGCGCACGGGCAAAACCTCCATTTTGCGGCAGGTGGCCAATGCCATCAGCATCAACCACCCGGAGGTGACGCTGATGGTGCTGCTCATCGATGAGAGGCCGGAAGAGGTAACGGAAATGCAGCGCAGCATCCAGGGCGAGGTCATCTATTCCACGTTTGACGAGCTGCCGGAGCACCATACGCGCGTATCCGAAATGGTGCTGGAGCGGGCGCAGAGGCTGGTAGAGCAGGGAAGAGATGTGGTGATTCTGCTGGACAGCATCACGCGGCTGGCGAGAGCCTATAACATGACGATTACGCCGACGGGCCGGTCGCTTTCCGGCGGCCTGGACCCGGGGGCGCTGTTTAAGCCCAAACGGTTTTTCGGCGCGGCGCGCAATATAGAGGAGGGCGGCAGCCTGACAATTTTGGCCACGGCCTTGGTGGATACCGGCTCCCGGATGGATGAGATCATCTTTGAGGAATTCAAGGGCACCGGCAATATGGAGCTGCAGCTGGACCGCACGCTGAGCGAGCGGGGCACATTCCCGGCTGTGAATATTTTTAAGAGCGGGACCAGGCAGGAGCGGTACCTGCTCAGCGATGAAGAGTACAAGGCGACATTCAGCGTCCGCAGGTTTATGACCAGCGGCAACGCCATTGAAAATGCGGAAAACCTATTGGAGATGCTGAAAAAGACGAGGGACAATGTGCATTTTATCAAGGCAATGGAGGAATACATGCGCATTTGCCAGAAAGAAGGCTACACGGCGCCGAGACAGGACAGCAGGCGGTAAAAAAAGATGCTGGGCTTTGTTTTGATGATGCTGGCGGTTTCCCAGCTGCATGCACGGTGCAGGAGCGCAAAGCAAAAAACCGGCGGGCCGATGGCGATTCTGCTGGGCACCTGGCTGCTCTGTGAGCTATTGTCCATGGCGACCCTGTATTATCTGGGTGTTTTGCCGAGGATCGCAAACTTTGTTTCCATGCTGGTGGGCGTAGCGGGAGGCGCTGTGGCATATTTCAGCATTGTAGGCACATTCCCGAAAAAACCGCAAAAATAGAGCGATAAAATAAAAGCAGGGGCTTGTTTTTCCCGAAAAGGGCTGATATAATAAGCTTTGCTATTTTACAGAGAAGAGGTGGAAGCATTGAAGGAGAATATTCACCCGCAGTATGGTGAGTGCCAGGTAAGGTGCGCCTGTGGAGAGACGTTCACCACCGGTTCTGTTAAAAAGGAACTGAGGGTTGAAATCTGCTCCAAGTGCCATCCGTTCTATACCGGCAAGCAAAAGCTCGTCGATACCGGCGGCCGCGTAGACCGTTTCAAAAAACGTTACGGCATGTAATGCCGCATTTTGTGCACGAAGTAAACAGGCTCTTAGGCGGAGCCTGTTTTTCGTATAAAGGAGTTTCATGGCAAAGCAGGTAAACCTGGGCGGACAGGCAGTGATCGAGGGCGTGATGATCCAGTCCCCCAGCAAAATTTGTATGGCGGTCCGCAGGAAGGACGGCAGTATCACGCTGACCAGTGAGCAGGCGATTACCTTTGCTAAGCGGCATGCCTGGGCAAGGTGGCCGATTGTGCGGGGGCTGGTCAATCTGTGTACGCAGCTCAAGGCCGGGTACAGGATGCTGAACAAGAGCGCGGATTATATGATGATAGACGAGGGAGAGCAGACAGAGCAGGGCAGCGGCCTATTGGGCGCGGTTTCCATGGCGGCTGCGGTTGTTTTGGCGCTGGGTTTGTTTTTTTTGCTTCCCTCTCTGCTGGCGGGCTGGATGCTGCCCAAGGGCAGCGGATGGTTCAATATCCTGGAGGGCGTGATCCGTCTGCTGATTTTTGCGGGCTATATGGCGGCCATTGGCTTATGGAAGGATATGAAACGCGTCTTTATGTATCACGGTGCGGAGCACAGAGTGCTGCACTGCATCGAGCACGGCTTGGCGCCCACGCCGGAAAACAGCAAGAGGTTTCCCGTGGTGCACCCGAGGTGCGGCACCAGCTATTTGTTTTTGGTGATGATCGTCAGCATTTTGGTATTTTCCCTGCTGGGGCAGAGCCAGGTGCTGTGGATACGGTTGGCGCTGCGGGTTGTGCTGCTGCCCTTGGTGGCGGGGCTTTCTTACGAGGTGCTGAAATTTGCCGCCAGGCTGAAGGGTTGGGGGGCAAAAATCTTACAGGCGCCGGGGCTGTGGATGCAAAGGCTGAGCACGCGCATTCCGAGCGACGATATGATCGAGGTCGCGGCGGCGGCCTATGCGGAGGCGGCAAATGAGGCAGGCTGATACGCCGTTTGCCTGCCTGCGGCGGCTGAGGGAGACGATGCGCGCGCACGGGATCGAGGACGCGGACAGCACGGCGCGGCTGATGATAACGCGGGTGCTGAAAATTTCCATGGCGCAGGTTTTGTCGCAGGCGGAGCCAATAGAGCCGCGCCAGGCGCAAAAGCTGGCGCAATGCCTGGCGCGCAGGCTGGCAGACGAGCCCATCCAATACATCTTGGGCGAGGCGGATTTTTACGGGCTGACGCTTTGCGTGACGCCGGCGGTATTGATCCCGCGCATGGACACCGAAACGCTGGTACAGGCGGCGCTGGAAAAAGTGCCGGGACAGGGCAGAGTGCTGGATGTATGCACGGGCAGCGGATGCGTTGCGCTGGCCATTAAGCATGAGCGGCCGGACTGCGAGGTGCAGGCGGCCGATATAAGCCCGCAGGCCTTGGAGATAGCCAAGAAAAATGGAAAAATGCTGGGGCTTGATGTGCAGTGGCACTGCGGCGATCTCTGTGCGCCGGTAAAAACACAGCGGTTTGATGTAATCGTATCCAACCCGCCGTATATCAGCGAGGAGGAGTACAGGCAGTTGAGCCCGCTGGTCAGAGAGCATGAGCCGTCTTTGGCGCTGCTGGCCGGCGCTAAAGGGCTGGATGTCTACGAAAGCCTGATTGGACAGGCGGCCGGCTGCCTGCATGCAGGCGGCTGGCTGGGACTGGAGATTGGCAGCACGCAGGCACAGGATGTCATGCGGCTGTTCAGGCAGGCAGGCTTGGAGGAGATCGGGATAAAAGAGGATCTGTCCGGCCTGCCGCGCGTTGTGCATGGACGGAAAGGATGAAAACGATGATAGACCGGTTACAAACCATAGAGGCTCGGTATCAGGAATTGAGCCGTTTGATCGCGCAGCCGGAGACGATGAACGATATGGAGGCATGGCGCAGGCTTGTCAAAGAGCATGCGCAGATTGAGCCCATCGCGCAAAAAAGCGGGGATTACCGGGCGCTTTTGAAGGAATTGGCGGAATGCAGGCAGATGGCAGAGGAAGAGACGGATGCGGAGCTGCGCGAAATGGCGGCAGAGGAAAGCAGGCGGCTGCAGGAGAAAAAAGAGGAAATGGAGGAGGAGATCCGCTTTTTGCTCCTGCCCAAGGACCCCAATGACGATAAAAACGTGGTGCTGGAGATCCGGGCCGGAACAGGGGGCGATGAGGCGGCTTTGTTCGGAGCGGATCTATACCGTATGTATGCCAGGTATGCAGAGCGCCAGGGGTTTAAGCTGGAGATCATGACGGAGAACCTAACGGAGCTGGGCGGTGTCAAGGAGGTCATTGTGGTGATCTCCGGCAAGGGCGCCTATGCGAAGCTGAAATATGAAAGCGGCGTGCACCGGGTACAGAGGGTGCCCGAGACGGAATCCGGCGGCCGTATCCATACCAGCGCCGCCACGGTAGCCGTGCTGCCGGAGGCAGAGGATGTGGAGGTAAGCATCGACCCCAACGACCTAAGGGTGGATGTGTACCGAAGCGGCGGGCATGGCGGCCAGTCCGTCAACACGACGGACAGCGCTGTGCGCATTACCCATATCCCGACAGGGCTGGTCGTAACATGCCAGGATGAAAAAAGCCAGCTGAAAAACAAAGAAAAGGCGATGCGTGTACTGAAAAGCCGGCTGCTGGATAAGCTGCAAAGCGAGCATGACGAGGCGATGAGCCAAAACCGCAAAAGCCAGGTGGGCAGCGGGGACAGAAGCGAGCGCATCCGCACGTATAATTTCCCGCAGGGGCGTGTAACGGATCATAGAGCAGGGCTGACCGTCTATAAGCTGGAGGCGTTTATGGATGGCGAGCTGGATGAGATTTTGGATGCGCTGGCGCTTAAGGAGCGCACGGCGCTGCTGGCGGGAGAACAGGAAGCATAAGGGGTAAGCCGATGAAAACAAGGATCATGACAGAGCAGGCCTTTGCAGCGGGCGGAGACAGGGAAGCAGCAGCGCTGCTGGAAAGCGGAGAGGTGGCGGCATTCCCCACCGAAACGGTCTATGGCCTGGGGGCTTTGGCGCTGGATGAAAGGGCTGTGAAAAAGATTTTTGAGGCAAAGGGGCGCCCGCAGGACAATCCGCTGATTGTGCATGTGTCGGGCTGTGAGCAGGCAAAACGGCTGTCCAAGGTATGGACGGCAGCAGCAGAAATGCTGACACAGGCATTTTGGCCGGGGCCGCTGACGGTGATCGTGCAAGCATCTGACGTGATGCCCAAAAGAGTGACAGCGGGGCTGGATACGGTAGGCCTGCGCATGCCGAAAGGCATGATAGCCCAGCGGTTAATCGAGTTAGCCGGCCCCATTGCGGCGCCGAGCGCCAACGTAAGCGGGCGGCCCAGCCCTGTGACGGCGATGCATGTCTATCAGGATATGCAGGGGCGTATCCCGCTGATCATAGATGGAGGGCGCTGTGAAGTGGGGGTGGAATCTACTGTGGTGGATGCGACCAAGGAGACACCGGTGATTTTGCGCCCGGGGCATATCACAAGAGAGCAGATCGCAGGCTTCGTGGGGGATTGCCGCGTGGCAGGCGGCGTGCTGCAGCCTGTGACGGGCAGGGCGGCGTCCCCGGGCATGCTGCATAAGCACTATGCGCCCAAGGGGGAAGCGGTGCTGGTTTCCTATGGCCCAGGCATGGCAGCGCTGGCCTGCACCTTGTATGATAAGGCGGCAAGGGCAGGGGAAAAGGCAGTGATCATCGGCCGCAGCGCCCATGCGGAGACGTATGGCGCGCGTACATTTTATCCTTGCGATGCTGACGGCTCCCTGGCAAAGGGGCTGTTTGCGATGCTGCGCCGGGCCGATGATGAAAAGATGACGTATATCATTTTGGAAGGGGCCGAGGAGCGGGGCGAGGACTTGGCTTATATGAACCGGGCCCTGCGTGCGGCGGGGTTTTGCCGTGTACAGGCAGAGGAACCGCCAACAACCTAAAAGGCAGCACAGGCGCTGCCTTTTTCTCTTGCGCTGGCGCTAAGGGAAAGGCTATAATGAAATAAATTGATTCGTACAATTTGCACGGGAGAGGAAGGAAAAAGAGTATGATTGCCATTGGTTCGGACCACGCGGGGGTAAAACAAAGACAGCAGCTCATTGAGTACTTGCAGGAAAAAGGGGAGCAGGTCTGCGATTTGGGCTGTTATTCAGAGGATTCTGTGGACTACCCTATGTTTGCAGAGGCAGTGTGTGAAAAGGTACAGAACGGACAGGCGGATTGGGGCATTTTGGTATGCGGAACCGGCATCGGCATGTCGCTGGCAGCCAACAAATGCCACGGGATCCGGGCGGCGCTTGTCAGCGATGCCTTCAGCGCGCAGATGGCAAAGGAGCATAACAACGCCAACGTCGTATGCATGGGCGCACGTGTGCTGAGCGTGGAGCAGATGGAACAGAATCTGGATGCGTTCATGGGGGCCCAGTTCCAGGGCGGCAAGCATGAGCGCCGCATAGAGGAGATTATGGCGCTGGAATCGCAGGAGGATACGCAGAACTGCCGGATGGGCCGGGTGATAGAAATGAAGCATCCGCTGATCCAGCATAAGGTTTCCGTGCTGCGCGATAAAAAGACAAGCCTGAAGGAATTCCGCGAATTGACAGAGGAGATCTCCATGCTGATGGGCTATGAGGTCACGCGCGATTTGCAGTTGACAGAGGTGGAGATCGAAACGCCGATTTGCATGGCCAAAACCAAGGTGATCGCGGGGAAAAAGCTGGGCATTGTCCCCATTTTGCGGGCAGGCCTTGGTATGGTAGAGGGGATGCTTAGGCTGGTGCCGGCTGCGCGGGTAGGGCATATCGGCGTATATCGTGACCCGGAGACGCTAAAGCCGGTGGAATACTATTGCAAGCTGCCCTCGGATGTGGCGGAGCGTGATTTGCTGGTGCTGGACCCGATGCTGGCCACAGGAGGCAGCGCCATTGCGGCCATCGAATTTATCAAAAAACGCGGCGGGAAAAATATTCGCCTGGTAAATATGATTGCCGCGCCGGAGGGGATCAAAGCAGTGCGCGAGGCGCATCCGGATGTGGATATTTATGTAGCGGCCATTGACCAGGGATTAAATGAGCACGGGTATATTGTCCCCGGCTTGGGGGATGCGGGAGACCGCCTATTTGGCACAAAATAAAACAGGGAAAGCCGCCGGAAGGCGGCTTTTTGCATTGCATGCTTTACAGGAATGCGGACGGCGGGATACAATAAGGAAGAAAAAGCGGCTTTGCAATCAAAGGAGAGATACATGGCAAGCAACATGCAACAGCAAAAGGCTGCATACCGCCAGGTTCGCCAAACGCTGACAGGGGAATACCGGGATGTGATGGAGGCGATGGAGGCGTATATCAAAAACTCTGAATTGAAAAGGGAAGAGGTCTTTTCTGCCTGCCGGAGGCTGGCAGAGAAATTATACCGGGCACAGCGGCAAGGGCAGACAGTAGAGCAGGCGCTTGGCAGGGACCTGATCGGAGTCTGCGATGTATACATCCATCTGGGGGCGAAAAGGACGGCGGCGGAGAAGCGCTTGGAGAGTGCGGAAGGCTGCCTGGTCGGGCTGCTGGTCTTGGTATTGATAGAATTGTTTTATACGGGTACGGCCCGGGGGCTGGCAGATTTTTCAGTCAAGATGCCGATTACGCAGGGATTTATCATTTCCAGCCTGTTGATTTTGGGATTTGCCTGGGCGCTGAGCTATATGCTGAATCGACAGGTTTTCGGCTTTGCAGAGAAGAAACAGCGCTGGCGCAGCGTGGGGGCCATTGCGCTGTACACAGTGATCTGGGTGGCGATCCTGTTTGCCAAATGGGCGTTGAGAAAACAGGTGCTGTGTTGGGTCAATGCATGGATCCCGATAGCAGTGGTGGCGGGGCTTTACGGCATTGCCCTGGCAATAAAAAGGAAAACGGCATAAGAAAAGCGGCCAAGCGGCCGCTTTTTGCATTACAATCAAAATTTGATTTCAACCGGTGTGAGATTGGGAGCAGTCAACGAGAGGCTACCTGCTGCAGAGGCGCTTTCCGGCACCTCAAAGACAAGGGTATATTCGACGGATTTATCGTTGGGCTTGCCCTGCACGGCAACGGCCATACAGTTGTATTCTGTGCCGGCGATGGTGATTTTAGCGATGCTGGCGCCGTCATCCGAGCAAAAATAGCTTTTGTATTTGTCCTCTTGAATGGCGTCGTTTGGTTTCATAGCCACGATACAGAGCTTTTGGCCGCTATCCGCCTGCAAGGTATCGTATGTATCCACCATGGAAACATCCACCACGGCAAAGGAGCCGATCTCCGTGGGCAATTGAGCTTTGGCGCTGCAGCCGGATACCAGGCCCAAGGCGATCAGTGCCAGTGCTGCCAGATGTATCATGCGTTTTTTCATATAAATGAGGCCACCCTTCGAATACAGTGGCATCATTATAGCAAACTCATGGGAGAATACGCAAGGCTTTTGACTTTTTTAGGGCGGACAAGCTATAATTGGATAAAGATTGAGAAAAAGGGAGCTGAGGAGATGGACTGCTTACAGACCATGAGGGAACGGCGCAGCATCCGGCGGTATAAACAGGAGCCTGTTTCGGAAGAACAGCTTGGCTTGGTGCTGGAGGCGGCGCAGAATGCGCCATCTTGGAAAAACCAGCAGCCCTGGACGTATGTGGTGCTGCATGACAGGCAGCAGATCCAGGCGTTAAAGCAAGCGACGGGCGGAAACCCCAAGGGGAATGCGTATGAAAACGCGGACTATTTTTTGGTGGTCTGTGCGGACCCGGAACGCAGCGGCAACAGAGAGGGAAAGCCGTATTATATGACGGATATTGGGATTACGCTAACGCAGGTGACGCTGGCGGCGGCAGCGCTGGGGCTGGGCACCTGCTGGGTCGGCGCATTTCCGGAGCAGCCGGTAAAAGCGCTGCTGGGGATACCGTACCATATTCGGGTGGTGGCGATTACCCCGCTGGGTGTGCCGGAGGAAGCGCCGGAAAAGCGGCCGAGGAAACCCATGAACCAGGTAGCGTATGCAGAAGCATGGGGAAATTTGTGGGAAAAATAAAAAAATTTAACAGACTCTTCCATTGACGAAACCATAGTCAGGTGGTATGCTGTGGCAGAAGTTATCAAAAAGTTATAAAGAATGTCGCGCCAGGCGGGGCAGTAGCGGCGCCCTATACCCGAAATCCGCTGTAGCGGGGCTGGAATCCTTCTTTCGGCTAAGCGGCAATGACACGCGTTGTAACCGGGAATGTTGACGGCCGGGTCCTGTGCAATGTCATCCTGTGAATCATGTCAGGCCTTGACGGGAGCAGCATTAAGCAGAACGTGGCATGTGCCGCAGGGAAACCGGGCCGGAGTTCTCCGTTTACAATAGCACCATTGCAGCTTTTCCAACGGAAGGTGCGCGGCAGTTTTTTTATTTATGCTTGATGCTTTGGCCATTTTGCTGGTTGGGAGCTTGACTTGGGGGGATCTTCGTTGGGAGAGAAGATTGCAAAGCTGCATCCATGGAAGAAGATGAAGCCTGTCCAAAAAATCGTACTGGGTTTTTTTCTTGCGATTTTGATTGGAGGGCTTTTGTTGTCACTTCCGATCTGTTCTTCTACGGGGAAAAGCGTAGGATTGCTCAATGGAATGTTTACGGCGACGACCTCCGTTTGCGTAACGGGGCTGGTTTCGGTAGACACCGGGACGGCGTATTCGCATATAGGCCACTTTATCATCCTATGCCTGATCCAGCTGGGCGGCTTGGGATTTATGACGGCAGTCACTGTTGTCTTTATGATGATTAGAAAGCGTATTACGCTAAAAGAGCGTATGTTGATTCGAGAAGCGATGAACCAGGATTCCCTGCAGGGCATGGTAAGGCTGATTCAGAGCGTGGTATGCATCACAATTTTAATTGAAACCTTGGGGGCGGTATGCCTCTCATTTAGTTTTGTGCCGAAATTTGGCCTGAAAACAGGATTATTTTATAGTATTTTTATCTCCATTTCTGCTTTTTGCAACGCGGGAATCGACCCGCTGGGGAATTTTCAGTCTATCACTGGCTATACGGATGATGTGGTCGTAAACCTTACCATCATGGCGCTCATCATTTTGGGCGGCCTAGGGTTTACAGTGATCCGGGACGTTTGGAAAAATAAGAGATGGAAGCGGTTTTCCATCCATACCAAGCTGGTTATCGGAATGACGGCAGCGCTGGTATTGGGAGGAACGGTGCTATTCAGCGCAATGGAATGGAACAACCCGGCGACCATGGCGGCCATGCCGGCAGGCGAAAAGATCATGGCGGGCGCTTTCCAGAGCGTAACGACGCGTACGGCGGGCTTTAACAGCATAGACCAAAACGGGCTGTACGGCGGCAGCTTTCTTTTGACCATCATACTCATGTTTATTGGCGCGGCGCCCGGGTCTACGGGCGGCGGAATCAAGGTAACGACGTTTGCCATTCTTTTGCTTGTCACGGCGGCGATTGTGCGGGGCCGCCAGGAAGCGGTGGTAGGGAAGAGGAGCATTGCCAAGGATCTGGTGCGCAGTGCAGCGGCCATTACAGTGCTGGCTATGATGCTGGTGCTGGCAGCTACCTTTATCATTTGTATCATCGAAGAGGGAAACCCTGCTGCGTCTATGGAAGTGATTTTGTACGAGTGTGTCTCCGCGTTTGGGACAGTAGGACTGAGCTGTGGACTTACGCCGCAGTTAGCTCCGTTGAGCAAGCTGCTTCTGATGTTTTTGATGTTCTGCGGACGGGTAGGCCCGCTGACATTCTCTATGGCATTGGCGAACCGGAAGAAAAAGGATACGATCCATTATCCGGAAGGCCGTATTATGGTGGGCTGACAGGGAGGAAAGCATGAAACAGATCGCAATACTAGGCTTGGGAAGATTTGGCCGTGCGTTGGCAAGGACATTGGTGGAAATGGGCCATGATGTGATGGGCGTGGACGCCAATGAGGCCGTGGTGGAAAAGATGGCGCCGGTGCTGACAAACTGCGTGCAGGCAGACGTAATGGATGAGCAGACCCTGCTTTCGCTGGGTGTAACAAACTTTGATATTGTAGTGGTAGGCATCGGCAACAGCGATATGCAGGCCAGCATTTTTACCACGCTGATGCTCAAGGACATGGGGGTAGAGCATGTCGTTTGCAAAGTGAGCAGCAACAAACACGCCCGCATTTTGTTGAAACTGGGAGCAGATAGGGTGGTGTATCCGGAGCGGGACATGGGCATGCGGTTTGCGCACAGCATTGCACAGTCCGATGTTTTGGAATTCATTGAGCTTTCTGAGGAATACAGCATGATGGAGATCAATGCGCCCAAATATCTGTTTGGCAAATCGCTGAAGGAAAGCAATGTGCGCAGCAAATACAATATCAATATTGTAGCGATTAAACGCGGGAAAAGGATTATGGTAAACCCGTCGCCGGATGCGGTGCTGGAACAGGGGGACGTGCTGCTGGCCATCGGGGAAACACAAGAGCTGACAAAGCTGCACGGATAAAAAGCACAAAGGCGGAAACGAAGGAAATAGATGACATTGAAAGTCAACTGTACCCTGGTATGGAAGGGAGACAGAGGTTGCTGCTTGCTTCCAAACGGGTGTTCCTTGCGATTCCGCCTTTTTTCACGGGCCAGCTATGGAAGAGAATGAAAATTCGGGGGCCCTTTTCGCATTGGGATGAAAACAGGGATGTGCCATGAGATGGATCATGGTCCTGGATTCGGATGCGATAAGGGGGCTTTCATAGCCTGCATAGGCTTTGGATCGTGATACGAGAACACGCTCCGACTTGCGTGGCCATGAGAACATTCTCAGCTGTCCGTGGCTTTATTTTGTCCTGCTGTGAAAAAGATAATCAGGGAAAATATGGAAAAATTCTGAAACGCAAAAAAATAAATTTTGCTTGTATTTCAGAAAGGATATGGTATAATAATGCGCAGGCAGTCTGAAAATGGCTGCTTGGCATAAAGTCAATGGATCATGGAGAGGTGTCTGAGTGGTCTAAGGTGCTCGCCTGGAAAGCGGGTGTACGTGAATAGCGTACCGGGGGTTCGAATCCCCCCCTCTCCGCCAGCGGCAAGCGGCCGCATCCAATACCGCAGTTTACTTAGGTAAATTGCGGTATTTTTGTTGGCCGGGAGGAAATATCATTTTGTAAAACTCTGCCGGCGGCGTGATGCTGTGAATCCGTAAGCTGCATCCAAAGCCTGTGAATAGTTTGTATCGAATGAAATACTGGTATACAAAAGGCATCGGATGCAATGTAAGCCTGAATCCATTGTATGAGAGAAAAGAAAAAGGGCGCAGCTTATGCACCCTTTTTCCAGAAGCTCTTATGCTTTGTTTACGATACGGGCATAATTCTCAGGATCTGTATCGCCTTCAGTGCTGAAAAGAAGAATGACGGAATTTTCATCCAGCTGCATGGCGTCTTTATAGGCCCGGCATGCCTCCATGGTTTGAAGCGCGATTAAAAGCCCAGCGCCAACAGCGCCTGATTCTCCGGAAACGACGCGCTGGTCTCCCGGCAGAGGATGCGCCAGGGTTTTCATGCCAAGCGCCGCGACCCAATCCGGGCACTTGGCAAATTGGGCGGCAAAATCGCGCAGCACAGGCCAGGTAAACAGGTTAGGAGTGCCGCAGTTCAGGCCGGCCATGATGGTTTCAGGGTCACCGATAATGGAATGAGGCGCGCCGTCGCCGCATTCAATAGAACGGTATAGACAAGCCGCTTGCTCGGCTTCTATGATGGTGATATGCGGCAGATCATCACGATAGACATGAGCCAGATAACCAGTGACGCTGCCGGCAAAGGAGCCGACGCCAGCCTGGACAAATACATGGCTGGGACGCGGGACGCCTAGCTGCTGCATTTGCGCAAGGGCTTCCTTTGTCATGGTGGTATATCCTTGGGTAATCCAATTCGGCACCTGCTCATAGCCTTCAAACCCGGTATCCTGAATGGCGGTATAGCCATGCTGGTTTGCGTAGTCAAAGGCATACAAAACAGCCTGGTCATAGTTCATATCCAGCACCTTGACCTTGGTATTTTGAATGGCGCGAATGGCATTGACCCGACACGGCTGAGAGCCCTTTGGCATGAAGATCTCTGCCCGCCCGCCCAGCCGGGCTGCTGCCCAAGCAACGGCCCGGCCGTGATTGCCGTCCGTAGCGGTGACAAAGACAGGCGATTTCTCCGGGCGCTCTGCCATGGATCGATGGATGGCATAGGTGCATCCAAGGCCTTTGAAGGCGTTGAGGCCAAAACGATAGGATTCATCTTTGATGTAGATCGACTTGACACCAATCCGGCGGGCTAAGGCCGGAAGAGAGACCAGGGGCGTAGGCTGGTAGACATCCAAAGCGCGGTGATACTCATACGCTTTCTGGCAGCTGATGGGCGATAAAAACGCAGGCAGTTCCTTTTTTGTCTGAGGGCCTTGAATGATTTGAATGGGTTCCATCCTGATTCCTCCTCGTTGACATGGTAAGTTCATATGATTATATTGATTCTATCATACTTATTATATCGAATATTTGAGGATTTTTATAAAAATATTGAGGGAGAGAACGATGCAATCCTATTGCTTGCAGACCGATAAGGCGGGCCGGGAAAAAACTGTGCATATAAGGGACGGGTTTCCTGTGGCTATGTATGAGACGCACCCTATGCGCTATCCGATTGGCTATACCATTTGGCACTGGCATTGGGAGATGCAGTTTTGCTGGGTCATACAGGGAGAGATAGAGTTTTATGTAGAAGAGAGCCGATACTGCCTGGCAAAGGGACAAGGCATTTTTATCAACCGCGGGACGCTTCACATGGCAAAGGCGGCACATTCAGAAGAGGATGCCTATATTTGCATGGATATAGATAGCAGGCTGTTGGAGGAGACAGCGGTGCTGGGGCCTCGCTACGTAACGCCGATTGCAGCGAATGATGCCGTTCCATGCCTGCTTTTTACCGGGCAGGCAGAGACGGATGCAGAAATTTTGGAAGCGCTTTCAGGCAGCTATGAGGCTTGGCTGTCTAAGCAGCCTGGTTATGAAATGTGCGTGATGTCTCAGATGTGGAGGATATGGTACCGGCTATGCGGCCGGGCCGAGGGCATGGGACAGCGCAGTGCGGCGGATCGGCAGCCATCGAGGACAAAGGAGATCATCCATTATCTGCATCTGCATTATCGGCAGGATATAATGCTGGATGATATTGCCCATATCGTGCATATGAGCCGGGAAGAATGCTGCCGGTTTTTTAAGAGCGTTACAGGCAGTACGATTTTTGGGTATTTACAGGAATATAGGATCAAGAAGAGCTTAGAGCTTTTGGAGCATGGACAATTGACAACGGGAGAGGTGTCAGAGGCTGTGGGATTCCACAGCGTAAGCTATTTTTGCCAATGCTTTAGAAAAAAGATGCATATGACGCCAAAACAATACCAAATGAGGCGGAAAGGCCTACTGGAATGATAAAAGGCCCCTGTACAGGGGCCTTTTATGTGCATTTAGAATGTATAGCCGTTGAGGAAAACCTGGATTACATCCTTAGCGTAGCTTTGCATGAAATGGAAGGCATCTGCATACAGCTCATGCGAAGCAATGCTGCCATGGCAGTCGGCCAGCTTTTGAGCGATATGCTCAGTGGTGGCCTTTCCCATATAGGAATAGTAATTGATCTTGGAGCAGCCGGCGGTGATGCCGCGGCGCACTTCCTCCGGCTTTACACCGGAAGCGCCGTGCATGACAACACGACAGGTATCCGGCATAGCGGCCCGAATGGCCTTTACGCGGTCGATATCCAGCACAGGATCTTCAGCGTAGATGCCGTGCATGGTGCCAAAGCACACAGCCAAGGCATCAACGCCGGTGGCCTCGGCAAACTCACCGGCTTGCTGAGGATCGGTAAAATACTGCTTGATTTCCTCGTTGGTCAACGGCTTGCCGCCATGTGTATCGTCGCCGGTAGAGGCCATAACGCCGAGCTCGGCTTCTACGGTGATGCCCAGCCCATGCGCCAGCTTGGTAAACTCCGTAAGCCTGGCTTTGTTTTCTTCATAGGGAAGCAGGCTGCAATCGTACATAATGGAACTGAATCCGGCGTGGATGGCCTTCATAATGAACGTATAGTCTGTGCCGTGATCCAAGTGTACGCAGACAGGCACCTTGGCAGCCCTTGCGCAGGCAACCATCTGCGGCCCGATGACCTCAATGGGAATGACAGGATCGTGTACCTGCGCATGGTCGATGATGACGGGCGCGTTGAGCTCTTCAGCAGCGCCGATGACGGCGCGGATATTGTCGGCAGACGGCGTATTGATACAGGCAATGGCGTAATGGTTTTTTTCGGCGTGGGCCAAGATCTCCTTCATGTTGACCAGCATAATGAATAACCTCCTGATTGCAGAAACGATGAATATCTGCAAAAAACTATATTTTCATGCCTAATAATAACAGATAATAAGTGGATGTCAACAATAAACAATAAAAATACTTAAAAAACAATGGAAATAGTTGCGATTTTCTTTTTATTATGATTGAATAGGAGCGAAAGGGGACTGCGCGATGGGGAAGAAAATGCTGCCGGAAGAACGGCGCTTGAGAATTTATAACATGGTACAAAGGCGTGGAACGGCAACGCTGGGGGAGATGTGTGCTGAGCTGGGCGTTAGTGAATCGACTGTGCGGCTCGATCTAAACAAAATGGAGCAGCAGGGCTTGATCAGGCGCACGCACGGCGGGGCAGTGCTTTCAGAGTCGGCAGCCTTGAACCATGAGCGCCAGTGGATGACGGAAAGCTTATCGGTCAATCGACGTATCCAGCAAAATGCCGCGGAAAAAGACGCCATTGGAAAAGCCGCTGCTGAGATGATAAAGGATGGGGACAGCCTCATGATCGACGGCGGCAGCACGACGCCGTACGTGGCCAACCATCTGCGGGATAAGCGAGGCCTTACGATCATCACCAATTCGGTATTTTTGATTCCTACCCTTATGGCGAACCCGGATGCAGCGCTGTATATATCAGGCGGCATCATCTACCGTGAAATTGCGGTATCGGTAGGGGAGACGACCAATGCGTATTTAGGGCAGTTTTCTGTGGACAAGACGATCCTTGGCATCAATGGGTTTTCGGTAAAGCATGGACTGACAGTGGCAGATGCGCGCGAGCCGGCGGTTTTGTCCGCTAAAAATAAGATGATAGAGGCATGTAAGGAACTCATCATTGTATGCGATCATACAAAGATAGGCATGGTTTGCCTGGCATCGCTGGGATTTCCGGAGGTAAAGACCTGCCTGGTAACGGGATATGAGGCGGATGCGGAAAGCATTGCGCAGTTCCGGGAGATGGGGATACAGGTGAACTTGGTGGAATATGCGCAGGAAGGATAAAAAGGCCGAAGGGCCTTTTTTGATGGGACAGCTCCATTCGATTTATGATTTATATCGAACATTTTGGAGACGGGCTTTTTCAAAATAAACGGGAAAGACTGCAGCAAGCAAAGGAAACTGCTTGGCAACGGCATAGGATACAGAGTATAATGTCGGCGTGATAGACCTGGAAAGAGGGCGTGAAGATGGTATTGGCTGTAGAAATTGGCAACACCCATATCAGCTTGGGCGGCTTTGACGGAGACGACTGCAAATTTGTTGCTCCGATTGCTACGGCTCCCAAGCGAACAGGGGTAGAGATTGCCTGGGAGCTTAAAGGCGTTTTTTCGCTGCTTGGCTTTCAGGCCAAGCATTTTCGCGCAGCCATCATAGGCTCGGTAGTGCCGACGATGACGGCGGCGGTTACACAGGCGCTGGCGTTGTTGGGGATTGAGCAGGTATTGAGCCTTTCCTCCGGTGTAAAGACGGGGGTGAACATCAAGACGGAGCAGCCGAGAAAGCTGGGCAGCGACCTGGTGGCCAATGCAGCCTGGGCGCTTTCCAACGGATTGTTGCCCTGTGTGGTGGTAGACTTGGGCACGGCGACCACCTTTACTGTGTTGGATCAGACAGGGGCCTTGATTGGCACGGCCATTTGTGCCGGGGTGGATATTTCCTTGGATGCGCTGAAAAAACGGACCGAACAGCTAACGCATGTAATGCTCCAGCCGCCTAAACACGGCGTACTGGGGCATAACACAGAGGAAGCGATCAAGGCCGGGGCGGTATTTGGTACGGCCTCTTTGGTGGACGGCATGCTGCTGCGTTATGCAGAGGAGTTGGGGATACAGCCGCATGTGCTTGTCACCGGCGGTGCTGCGGAATCAATAGCGCCGTACCTGCGCACACCATACCGGTTGGAGCCGTATATGACACTGCGCGGGCTTCATCGGATCTGGCAAAAGAACCAGGCCTAAGCACAAATATTGCGCCGCACCCAATGGGGCGGCAGCGGGAGGCAGAAAATGCAGAATAAAAAGAACAAGACACGCACATTGACACAAATGGCGCTGCTGACAGCCATTATACTTTTGATGGCGTTCACGCCGTTGGGCTATCTAAGGGCCGGTGTGGTGGAAATCACGTTTATCATGATTCCAGTTGTGGTAGGGGCGATTTTGATGGGGCCCGGCGCCGGGGCTATCCTGGGCGGTGTATTTGGGCTGACAAGCTTTATCCAGTGCTTTGGCATGAGCGCGCTGGGGGCCATGCTGTTACAGGTCAACTGGTTTTTTACATTCGTTGTATGCTTTGTGCCGCGTGTGCTGATGGGCTGGCTGGCCGGGCTGATTTTCAAGGCGTTGTATAAGGTGGATAAGACCAGGCTGCTATCCTTTGCCGCAGCGAGCTTGAGCGGTGCTGTGCTCAATACCATTTTTTTCGTCGGAGCGCTGGGCCTGCTGTTTTACAATACGGTGCTGGGCATGGCAGCAGAGTCCGGGATTTCGGCATTGGCATTTCTAATGTCGTTTGTGACGCTGAACAGCGTGCTGGAATGCGCTGCGTGCTTGATCGTGGGGACAGCAATCAGCAAGGCGCTGTATAAATCGTTTGGGAAAAACAAAGAATAAAAAAAGAACCGCCTAAGCGGTTCTTTTTTTTAGGCTTTATAAAAGAAATCTGTGCCAGCGTGCGCTGCGGTACCGGAAGATGAAACAGACGGTGCGAACGGCCCAGTCGATATACATGGCAATCCATACCCCCATGACCCCCATACCAAGGAATTTTGCCAAGAGATACCCAAAGCCAATGCGGAAGACCCACATAGAGAGAATGGAGACGACCATGCTGAATTTGACATCATTGGCTGCACGCAATGTATTGGGCAGTGTGAACGCCAAAGGCCAGATTAAAACAGCGGCAATGCCATGGGAAAGGATGATTTGTTTTGCAATAGCGCTGGCCGCTGCGGATAAATTATAGAGCTTTACGATCACGGGCATGGTGACAACTACCAAAATATTTGTGACAAGCATAGAAAGATAGGTGATTTTCAGGAGCTTTCTGGTAAAATACCGTGCCTGCTCGTAATCGCCAGCGCCGATACAGCGCGAAACGACAGTGATCACGGCAAACCCCAGCGCCATGCCGGGCAGCACCATAAAGGTGGCCAGCGTATTGCCTACTGCGTTGGCAGCGATAGAAGCAGTGCCAAACCCTGAAACCAGGGATAAAAGCATGATTTTGCCAAGCTGGAACATACTGTTTTCCAAGCCATTGGGTACGCCGATGTACAGAATACGCTTGATAAGCCCGCCATGAAAACGCAGGGCAAAGGGGCGTTTGATATGCACCAGCAGCTTTGGGTTCAAGAGCAAGGCAATCATGACGACGGCAGCGACAATACGGGAAAACAACGTAGGGATGGCGGCGCCTGCTACCCCCATTTTCAGCCCATAGATGAGGATAGCATTGCCTACGACATTGATGCCGTTCATCAACAAAGAAGTGTACATAGAGATTTTGGAATTGCCCATGGTGCGAAACAGGGCGGCTCCGCCATTGTAAAGGGCAATGAAGGGGATGGACAATGCCACAATATCTAAATAGGTACTGCAGTATGACATTACTTCCGGAGATATTTGCCCAAACACCTGATGCAGGATAAAGCCGCGCAGCAAATACACGAGAGCCATAACGGCGATGGACAACGCAGCGATAAACAACACCAGCTGATTGGCGGCCGAGCAGGCGTTGTCTTCCTCCTTTGCCCCCAAAAACTGGCCGGCCACAACGGCGCCGCCCGTAGCAATAGCGGCAAAGATTTGAATAATCAGAACCATGATAGAGTCTACCAGGGATACGGCTGAGACACCTGCCTCGCCTACGCTGGCTACCATGATGGTATCCATCATGCCGACAGTAACAGTGAGGAGCTGTTCAATGATCAAGGGCCAGATGAGTTTCTTTAAGTCCTTATTGCTGAATAACAGCGGCTTTTTTTCTTGTAATTCCATATTGAAATAAGCGCCCCCTGCCTAGCTTCAAAAATGCGAGACTGTGAGTATAAACAATGATATGAACACGACCATCATACCCCAAAGAGATTCGGAAGTCAAAAGCACAAAAAACGATAAATGAAATAAAAAATTAAAAATATTGATATAAATATAAATAAAATTAAAAATAATATTGATTTTATTTATTTTTATGATATAATTTGAGCAGGAAAGGAGAGGACGATGAAGTATCATGCACCATCTAAGTGCCCGGTATGCGGGCAGACTATGGAAGTGACAAGGCTGCACTGCCGGCATTGTGAGACGGAGCTGACGGGCAATTTTGCGCCATGCAGATTTTGCATGCTGGAAGAAAAGCACCGGCAGTTTATCGAAGTGTTTTTGCGATGCAGGGGATCCATCAAAGAAGTAGAAAAGGCGCTGGGGATCAGCTACCCTACTGTGAGAAATATGATGGACGCAGCGTTAGAGGCCTTGGGGCTAAATGGCAGCCCGGAAAACGAGCAACAGAGCCAAGAAAAAAAGCGGGCAGAAATTTTAAGCCAACTGGCGGAAGGAAAGATCGATACGGACACAGCGGTTGCGCTGTTACATGAGATAAAAGGAGACAGATAAAATGGAGCGAGAAAAACAAAGGGTTATGGAAATGCTGGAACAGGGGCGCATTACGCCGGACGAGGCGGCGAGGCTGCTGGACTGCTTAGAGAGCAGCGCCCAAAAGGAGAGCGTGCGCGTACAGGAGGATGCGCAGCGGATGAAGGGGAAAAAGCTGCGGGTGGATGTAAACGGATATACGGAAAAGGACAAGAGGATCAATGTGAATGTAAGTGTGCCGCTGGTGCTGGCCCGTTATGCGGATAATATATTATCCAACTGCGTGCCAAAAGACGTAAGGGGAGAGCTGAAGGAGAAGGGCATAGACCTGACTGCGCTTAACATCGGTGCGATTGTGGATATGTTTGAAATGCTGGAGGAGGACATTGTCAATGTGGATCTTGACCAGGATGACAGCGCAATGAAGGTGCGGGTATATGTGGACTAGGCAAAGCTGGTTCCTTGCGGTTAAAGTGCGGCTCGGAGGCGTAAAGCCGCGGCTGCGCCTGGGCGTATGGCTGGCTTTATTTGTGCCGTACCAATGGGCGTTGTCCTTGGAGGGGGCGGCCGCCCTGCTGCCAAAAAGCGTAAAAGGCCGGGTAAATATAGTGCTGGAGGTAGTACAGGGATTTTTGCTGCTGCTGATGCATTCCGGGCCACAGACCTATGTGCATGCGGATGTACAGGAGGGAGAAAAGCGCATTTGGGTAGAGGTCAAAACACTGGGAAGAAAGAGGGCGCAGGCAGGATGAAAGCGATGGCCGTTAGAGGGATGGGCATTTTGTGCGTGATGCTGTGTTTGTTTGCAGTATCGCCGGCTCGCTGCCAGGGCAGCGCGGTGCTATGGAGCAGCCTAATGCTCACGGCTTTGTATACATGGATACGCCCGCTGATGCAGACGCTGATTTTGCCGCTGAATCTTTTTTTGGCGGGGCTTCTTACCCCATTGACGGATGCGCTGCTGATCGTTTGGACATCGGGCTGGGTGCATGGGCTGGCGCTGGGTTATTGGGAAGGCGTGCTGCTTTCCTTGGCCATTGGCATTGCTTATCTGCCTTATTCACGTGGGAAAGAACGGCGGACAAGCGCGGGGATGGTCATAGGTTCGTAAGAAATTCAGAAGAAATTTGTCAAGAAGCATATAAAAAAATCTGCTATGATAGAAACAACAGGGAAGAAAGGCAGAATTTGATTGGCTACGACAAGACAAAAGAAGCGGAGACATATCCAAGAGAAAAATAAAAAGTGGGTTGTGCTGGGCGCTATGGGGCTGACGGCCCTGCTGGGTTTTTCGTTTTGGCTGGGTACGGTATTCGGCCAAGAACCGACCAATATAAGCGGGTCAGAGTTTCCGGAATGGATCGACCAACAGCTGATCCAAATCAATGGACATGCCCGCCGGGGCGAAAAGCTGGGGAAGGTAAAAAATATTGTGGTGCATTATGTGGCAAACCCGGGAACCTCTGCCCAACAGAACCGAGATTATTTTAACAATGATGATACAACGGTAAGCGCCCATTTTCTTGTGGGGCTGGAGGGCGAGGTCATCCAGTGTGTGCCGCTGGATGAAAAATCGTCGGCAACCAATGACAGAAACGGGGATACTATCTCCATTGAAGTGTGCCATCCGGACAAAACGGGAAAATTCAACAACAAGACGTATCGTTCGCTGGTAAAGCTGACGGCGTGGCTGTGCGATCGGTATCATTTGGATGAAAACGACGTGATACGGCATTATGATGTGACGGGCAAGGAATGCCCCCTATATTATGTAAAGCATCCGGATGCCTGGAAACAGTTTATCAAGGATGTGGGCAATGCATTATAAAAGAAAAAGGCGCTGCTGGGAAGCAGGGCCTTTTTTTCAAGCGCGGCGGCGCATAAAAGATACAAGGGAAAAGAGAAGAAAAACAGCCAGGTTGACGACGACCACGCTGGCGCCTGTGGGGGTGGAAAACAGGAAAGAGACGATCAGCCCTACGACAAAGCAGGAGACGGAAAGCACGGCGGAGCACAGTACTACCCCTCGAAAGCTTTGGAACAGCCTCATGGCGGTCAGCGCAGGAAAAATGATAAGACTGGAGATTAGCAAAGTTCCCATGATGCGCATGCCTACGACAATGGTAACAGCAGTTAGTGCGGCGATAAGCAAATTGTAGAAATTGGCTTTGATGCCTATGGCCTTAGCAAATGTCTCATCAAAGGTAACGGCAAAGATTTTTTGGTAAAAACAGAGAAATAGAACCAGGACGACCGAGGACAGAATGATGGCCAGCGTCACATCAGCCCGGCTCATGGCCAGCACACTGCCAAACATATAGTCATAGATGTCTGATCCCATGCCGGAGGTCAGGGAGGTAGCGATGACGCCGATGGCCAGGGCAGAGGAGGAGATGAGCGCAATGGCCGCATCTGACTTGAGCCGGCTGTTTCCGCTAATGCGCAGCAGCAGGAAAGCAGCCAGTAAAACGACGGGCATGGCAACGGCCATTGGCGCAAAGTTTAGCGCGGTGGCTACGGAAAGAGCGCCGAAGCCGACATGGGATAAGCCGTCCCCAATCATAGAGTATCTTTTGAGCACCAGGCTGACGCCAAGCAAGGCAGCGCACAAGGCTACCAAGGCGCCTGCAAGCAGCGCACGCATCATAAAGGAATAGGAAAACAGGGTGGACAGCACTTCAAGCATGGATGGAACCTCCCAACAGGCGGCGGCAAAGCTCTGTATTCTGGTATGCGGCGGCTGTGCCGTAAAAGAGAGGGTGAGTATCCATATGGAGAATATGCGTCGCATAGGAAAGCGCACTGCTGAGGTCATGCGATACCATGATGATGGCCATGCCCTTTGCGCAAAGAGAGGACAAGAGCTGATACAGCGCCGCTGCGGCCTTTGGATCCAGGCCGGTGGAGGGTTCATCTAGACAAAATAACTGATCCGCGGCGCATAGGGCGCGGGAGAGCAAAACGCGCTGCTGCTGCCCGCCGGAAAGGGCGCGGTAGCTTTGCCTGCCTAGATCTGCGATGCCGAGCTGCTGCAAAGCGTCATGGGCCCTATGCTTATCCTCGGCTGAAAAAAAGGGGCGCCTGCCACGGCGCGCTAAGCAGCCGGACAGCACGATTTCCCAAACCGTAGCAGGAAAATCCCGCTGTACGGTGGATTGCTGAGGCACATAGCCGATGGCAGTACGGGAAAGAGAGGGCGCATAAACCACTTGGCCGCTGCGCGGCGGCAGCAGCCCCAAAAGCCCTTTGAGCAACGTGCTCTTGCCTGAGCCATTTTCTCCGACAATACAAAGAAAATCGCCGGGATTGACAGAAAAACTTGCATTTTGCACGGCAATATGCCGGTCATATTGAAGAGTGAGGTGAGTGCAACGGATTAGGCTGTTCATTGTAATCCTTTCTTTAGGTTCTCCACGTTTTGCTGCATCAACGATAAATAGGTGGAGCCGTTTTGAAAATCTTCTTTGGAGACATTGTGGCAGGCATGGAAAAGCAGGATTTCAGCGCCTGTTTCCTCGGAAATAGACTGCGCGATTTTCGTATCGCTGAGCTCTGTAACATAAACGACGGGAATGTGAGCCTGCTTTATATGCTCAATTAAGTGTACCAAGGTAGCGACACTGGGCTCGGATTCGCCGGTGCAGCTATCAAAAGCTGCCTCATAGGACAAGCCATACCGCTGGGTAAAATAATATAGGGAAAATGGCGAGCCAAAGACCATTTCCCTGCGTTTTCCCTGCATAACCACGGTGCGGAAGGAGTGGTCCAGTGCATCCAGCTGGGCTAAATACTGTTGCGTATTTTGCTGATAGATCTCTGTATTTTGGAGATCAACGCTGCTGAGCGCACTGTAAATGGTTTGCACGATGTGTTTGGCTTGCAGGGGGTCTGTCCAAATATGCGGATCATAGGCATGGTGATGGTCATCATGATGGGCATGGCCGTGCTCTTCCTCGATAGAGGCCAAAGCGATGCCTTGGGAAACATCGACGACAAGGGGCCCATCTGCCGGCAGGCTTTCGACAATGCTCTGTGCCCAGGGCTCCATTTCCGGCCCGGTATATAAAAATACATCGGCCTGATGAATGGAAAGGATGTCCTGCGGCGTAGGTTCGTAGGCATGGCTTTCCATGCCGGGCGGCAGCAGCAGTGTAACCACAGCGTTATCGCCCGCAATGGCCCTGGCAAAATCATATTGGGGGAATAGCGTCGCGACGATGCGGATCTTATCCTCATGAGCTGCGTGCGCAGGATCCGGGACAGAGCATCCGGAGAGGCTGAGCGTTAGGCCAAGGGCCAGCAGAAAAGAGAATACTTTTTTATACATGGCCCTTTGCATCCTGTTTTTGGCGGCAAGCGGCGCATTGCCCGTAAAATACGGTGCGGGAGGGGTCTATGACAAATCCGTGCTCCTGGCAAATGTGCGCATGGATTTGAGAAAGCGTATCGCAATGGAGATGGATCAGGGCGCCGCAATCCACGCACTTTAGATGGAAATGCTCCTGGCAGCAGCCCGATTCATCAATATACTGGTAACATGCGCTGGCGCCCTCCTCCAAATAGAATTTGCGCACGCGGCCCTGGGAAACGAGCTTGTCTAAATAACGATAGATGGTTGCTTTGCCGATAGGAAACTGTTGGGCGCGAAGATGTGCAGCAATTTGATCGGCTGTTACATGAGCGTGCTGATGCGCAACCAAATACTGCAAAATCTGATCTCGCTGGCGGGTATGGTAACCGGAAGAAGAAGGCATAAAATCACCCCAAAATGAAATTGAAATCCAGTTTCATTTTTAGTATAGAGAAAAGGCATCTTTCTGTCAATCAGAAGAAAATGTATAATATGATGAATAAAGCTGTGCCGTAAAAACGGGTGCATAAACGTATCCATGCACCAAGAGCCTGTCTGAGCTGCCAATATTTGTACAATATCTGAAATCGTGCCAAGAAAGTCTTGAAAACTGGAAAGCAATGCAGTATTATAATACCCAAATTCCAAAAAATAAGGCATAAATATGGTGCATAAAATCGGGAAAAAGAAGAATAAATATGCACGAAGCGATGGGGAATTGAAGGCCTGGCCTGCCGGGATTTCAGTATTTACAGAGTACAGGAGGAGAGTACGATGAAAAAACGCATGACGGCACTGGCTTTGGTATGCATGCTGAGCCTTGCCAGCTTGGTTGGCTGCGGGGGCGGCGGCACGGAAGGACAAACGTCCAATGCTGATACCATTAAGATCGGAGGCTTGGCGCCTTTGACCGGCAATCTTTCCATTTACGGGATTGCAACGGATAATGGGGTCAAGATGGCGATTGATGAAATCAATGCAGCCGGCGGCGTGCTGGGCAAACAGATTGATTACATCGTATATGATGAAAAGGGCGATGCAACGGAAGCTGTCAACGCTTACAACAAGCTGATCCAGAGCGATAAGATCGATGCTGTGATCGGCGATGTAACGAGCAACCCGTCCATTGCCGTGGCGCAGCAGGCTGCCAAGGATGGCATCCCGATGATCACTGCAACGGGTACGGCGGCTGACATTACCAAAGCGGGAGAAAACGTATTCCGTGTCTGCTTTATCGATCCGTACCAAGGAGAGACGATGGCAGACTATGCCTATAAGAAGCTGGGAGCCAAAACAGCGGCGATTCTATACAATGCTTCGGACGATTATTCGGTCGGCCTGACGGATGCATTCGTGTCCACGGCGGACCAGCTGGGTTTACAGATTGTCGCCAAGGAAAGCTATGCCAAGGGGGATGTGGACTTTAAGAGCCAGCTCACCAAGATTGCTGGGCAGAACCCCGACGTGCTGTTTATCCCGGTGTACTATGAGGATGTGGCGCTGATCGTTCAGCAGGCAAAATCCGCTGGCATTTCTGCCCAGCTGCTGGGAGCTGACGGCTGGGACGGCGTACTGGACAAAGTAGAGGATAGGAGCGTATTGGAAGGCGCGATGTATTGCTGTGGATTCTCTCTGCAGAGCCAGGATGAAAAGGTAAAGGAATTTATCCAGAAATATACGGATAAATACGGCGAAGCGCCGAAGGGATTCTCCGCACAGGGCTACGATGCGGCCTACCTGCTGGCACAGGCCATTGAGGAAGCGGGCAGCACGGACAAAGCAGCCGTGGTAGAGGCCATGAAGAACATCCAGTTCGATGGCGTGACCGGCCATATCATTTTTGACGAGGAACGCAACCCCATCAAGGGCGTTATGATCAATAAGCTCACCAACGGCGCCATCGAGTATGTAGAAAGCTACGAAAAGAGCGAATAAGCCAGTAGAACAAATGAAACGAATGCGCAGACGAGAGGGGGCCTTGGGCCCTCTCTCGGATTCGTATTTTATGGACAAGTTGCCGGCAGGCGCTGCATCGGAGGGCTTTTGCATCGTGTAAAAACCTTGCGATATAGGGCCAGCAAATTTTGAAGGTAAGGTGTGACGAGGTTGGACTTTTTATCACAGATCATCAACGGACTTCACGTTGGCAGTATTTATGCGCTGGTGGCGCTGGGATACAGCATGGTATACGGGATTGTCCAGCTGATTAACTTTGCGCATGGCGATTTGATCATGGTAGGCGGCTATGCAGCCTATGTGGTTTTGGTCATGGGCGGCATGCCTCTTGCTGTGGCGGTTTTGGGCTCCATTGTGGCTTGTGTCGTGATGGCGCTTTTGATGGAGCGCATTGCGTACCGCAGGCTTTTGAACCGCAATGTAGCGCGTATTTCACTGCTCATTACGGCCATAGGCGTCAGCATCTTTTTGCAAAACCTGGCACAGTTAATTTTTGGGTCTTCAGGCAGGGCGTTCCCAGCTATCATTGATGCACCGCCGATTTCCATAGGCAGCATGCAGATTTCAATGGTAACCATTGTAACGATTGTTGCTTCTGTGGTATTGATGGTAGGCTTGCAGCTTTTGGTCAACAGGACAAAGATGGGCAAGGCCATGCGTGCGGTTTCTGAGGATGCTGGCGCTGCTAAGCTCATGGGAATCAATACCAACGGCACTGTGGCCTTTACGTTCGGCCTTGGTGCTGCGCTGGCGGCCGTGGGTGCGGTGCTGTATGGCGCTTCCTATCCGATGATTACACCGTTTATTGGTTCTATGCTGGGCCTAAAGGCGTTTGTGGCTGCGGTGCTGGGCGGCATTGGGAATATTCCGGGCGCTATGCTGGGCGGCTATATCATGGGGATTGCAGAAAGCTTGACAAAGGGCTATATTTCCACCCAGCTGGCAGATGCGGTGGTGTTTGGTATTTTGATTGTTGTATTGCTTGTAAAGCCATCTGGGATTATGGGCAAGCATACGGCAGAGAAGGTATGAGGAGGGGGAGACAATGAAAAAGAAAACGATGTTTGCCTATCTCCGAAATGCGGTCCTGGTGATAGCGTTGTATGCGTTGCTGTCGCTGCTGATGAGTGCCGGTGTGATAGACAGATACTATTCTGGGATTTTAACCATGATGTTTATCAATATCATCATGGCGGTGAGTTTGAATCTTACGACAGGTTATTTGGGGCAGTTGGTGCTGGGCCATGCAGGCTTTATGTCGGTAGGCGCATTTTCTGCTGCGATTTTTACAACAACGGTGGATCTGCCGGCGGCGGTTTCTTTCCCGCTGGCGCTGCTGATTGCCGGGGTGGTGTCCGCTGTGGTGGGCATTGTCATCGGGATCCCGGCCCTGCATCTGCGCGGAGATTACCTGGCGATCATTACGCTGGGATTCGGGGAGATCATTCGCGTTATCTTCCTGAACCTTGATATTACGGGCGGTGCGCTGGGCATGCGCGGCATTCCAAATCTAACGACGTTTGCATGGGTGTTTTTTGCGGCGGTCATCACGATTTTTATCGTGACGACATTTGTCAGATCCCGCCACGGAAGAGCGGTCATTGCGATCCGGGAGGACGAGATTGCGGCGGAAGCTTCCGGAATCAATACCACGTACTACAAGATGATGGCGTTTGTACTCGCAGCAGCGATTGCGGGTGTAGCGGGCGGCCTGTACGCGCATCATATCGGCGTTATCAACCCAACAAAGTTTGACTTTAACTATTCCATCGAGTTTTTGGTGATGGTCGTATTGGGCGGCATGGGCTCTACGACAGGCTCTATCTTGGCTGCGATTGTACTGACGATACTGCCGGAGGCACTGCGCGGCTTCTCCGATTACCGCATGCTGCTCTATTCCATCGTATTGATTGTCATGATGCTCTTTAAGCCCAATGGGCTGCTGGGGCGGTACGAATTTTCTTTGACGCGCGTACTGAACCGTATCAGGCATAGAGGAAAAGGCGGCGGAGAAAGCACGGAAGCGCAGTCTGCGAAAGAGGAGGTGTAAGCGATGCCATTGCTGCAAACCAAAGGGCTCGGCATTCGTTTTGGCGGCTTACAAGCCCTGCAAGATGTAAATTTGACGGTAAACAAGGGCGAAATCGTGGGGCTGATTGGCCCAAATGGCGCCGGAAAGACCACGGTATTCAATCTGTTGACCGAAGTATATGCGCCCACGGAGGGGACCATAGAGCTGGAGGGAGAAAGCCTGGTAGGGAAAAAGACCTATCAGGTTACGCAGAACGGGATTGCACGTACTTTTCAAAACATTCGGCTGTTTAAGGATGTCTCTGTGCTGGACAATGTAAAAATTGCCATGACGTCACAGGGAAAATATTCTATGGCGGCTGGGATATTTCGGCTGTCCTCCTACTGGAAAACAGAAAAGCAAATGGATGAAAAAGCACATGAACTGCTGGAGGTCGTAGGCCTGGATGAATTTGCTGAAGCGGATGCGAAGAACCTGCCCTACGGCAAGCAGCGCAAGCTGGAGATTGCACGGGCCATGGCTACCGATCCCAAGCTGCTGCTGCTGGATGAGCCGGCGGCGGGGATGAACCCGACGGAAACGCGCGAGCTGCTGGAAACCATTCAGGTGCTGCAGATTCGCTATGGCATCTCGATTTTGCTGATCGAGCACGATATGAGCTTTGTAATGAATATCTGTGAACGGCTGTATGTACTGGATTATGGCCAGATCATTGCGGAGGGCCTGCCGGAAGAAATTCGGAGCAATCCCAAGGTCATCGCTGCCTATTTGGGAGGGGAATAAGCATGGCAATGTTAGAGGTCAAAGATCTGAACGTATATTACGGCGCCATTCATGCCATCAAGGATATTTCCTTTGAGGTCAATGAAGGGGAGATCATTACGCTGATTGGGGCAAACGGCGCGGGAAAGACAACGACGCTGCATGCGGTTTCCGGGCTGTTAAGGCCAAAAAGCGGCTCCATTCATTTTTGTGGAAAAGAAATCACGCATACAGATGCCTATAAGATTCCCAAGCTGGGGTTGGCCCAGGTGCCGGAGGGCCGGCGTGTATTTGCGAACATGACGGTCATGGAAAATCTGGAGATGGGGGCGTATATCCGCAGCAGCAAGGAGAACCTAAATGAAGAATATGAGCGGATCTTTCAGCGTTTGCCGCGCTTGAAGGAACGCAGAAAGCAGGCGGCCGGCACATTGTCTGGCGGGGAGCAGCAAATGCTGGCCATTGGACGGGCTTTGATGAGCAAACCAAAAATGCTGCTGCTGGATGAGCCCTCTATGGGGTTATCGCCGATTCTGGTGCAGGAGATTTTCAGCATCATACAGGATGTAAACAAATCCGGGGTTACGGTGCTGCTCGTAGAGCAGAATGCCAAAATGGCGTTGAACATTGCCAACCGCGCCTATGTACTGGAAACCGGGCAGGTCGTGATGAAAGGGGATGCCAAAGAGCTTTCCAACAACGAACAGGTGCGCAAAGCCTATTTGGGTGGTTAATCAGAATTTAAGAGAGAGGAGAAGCGCCTCTCTTTTTTTATACAAAAATTGAAAATAAAATTATATAATATCATTGACAAATTAAATAAAAAGAATATAATATTAGCAAGAAAGGAAGAAAAATATGAACCGCAGCGTATACAGTTTAGTGCTCATGGATGAGGTCATCCGCCAGGTGGATGAGCTGGCCTATGCCATGCATACCAGCCGCTCCAACCTGATCAATCAAATCTTAGCGGAAAAGCTGCAGATGGTGACCCCGGAGATGCGGCACCAGGATATATTTCAATACTTGGAGCAGTCGATACAGCGGCATGCCGGTTTTCAGCTGCAGGCACAGCCATCGCAGACTATGATTTCCATCAAAAGCCCATTGCAATATAAATATCGTCCGGTGATTCGGTACTGCGTAGAGCTATACCGAGAGCCGCAGGACGCTGTGGGTGAGCTAAGGGTCATGGTAAGAACACAAAGCCGTCAGCTTATGGAGAATTTAGAAGAATTTGCAAGACTGTGGACCCGGCTGGAAAACGAACATGCTGCTGCTATGCAGCAAAGGCCGATTGAATATCATATGGAGCCGGGCAAGCTATCACGAAAGTTGGCGACACCTACAACGAAAGAGGGAAAGGATCATGAGAATATTGCGCATAATATAGAAGCGTATCTTACCATGTTTGATACGATTCTGAAGCGGTATTTTTCCAATTTGGAAGATCCGAATATGGCGGCGCATGAGGCGCAAACGCTGTATGAACAATATATAAAACACGGGCTGCCGGAAATTTAACGGCGGCAGGAAGCGAGGATACAATGAACATTCAAAAGTTTACACAAAAATCCATAGAGGCCATTCAACAAGCACAACAGGTGGCCAGCGAAAACCATAATCCACAGATAGAGCAAGAGCACCTTTTGTACGCCTTGGTGAGCCAGCAAGAAGGGCTGATCGGCCAGCTTTTCATCAAGATGGGGGTGGAGCAGCGCGCCTTTTTGCAGCGCTTAAGCCAAAGGATACAAGCGATGCCGCGTGTTTCAGGCAGCACTGGCGGCAATGTGTATGTGGCCAGCGATGTGGAAAGCGTTTTGAACCTGGCTGAAAAAACAGCGGAGCGCATGCAGGATGAATATGTCTCGGTAGAGCATATCATGATGGCGCTGATTGAGCAGCCGAATGAAACGCTGAAAACATTGTTCCGAGAGTATTCCATCACGAAGGATGCATTTGCAAAGGTGCTGGCTACGGTACGGGGCAATGCGCGTGTAACGAGCGACAATCCGGAATCCACCTATGATGTGCTGAAAAAGTATGGGTCGGATTTGGTGGAGATGGCGCGTGAGCATAAACTGGACCCTGTCATCGGCCGGGATTCCGAGATTCGGAATGTCATTCGGATTTTATCCAGAAAGACAAAAAACAACCCGGTTCTCATCGGCGAGCCTGGCGTCGGCAAGACGGCGATTGCAGAGGGCCTTGCATTGCGCATCGTGCGCGGCGATGTACCGGATAACCTGAAGGAAAGAAAAATCTTTTCTTTGGACATGGGCTCCCTGGTAGCCGGCGCAAAGTTCCGCGGTGAATTTGAGGAAAGGCTGAAGGCGGTACTGGAGGAGGTCCGTAAAAGCGAAGGAAGAATCATTTTATTCATCGATGAGCTCCACACGATTGTAGGCGCCGGGAAAACGGAGGGGGCGATGGACGCAGGCAATTTGCTAAAGCCAATGCTGGCGCGTGGAGAGCTGCATTGCATCGGCGCAACGACGCTGAACGAATACAGGCAGTATATTGAAAAGGATGCGGCGCTGGAGCGCAGATTTCAGCCGGTGATGGTGGATGAGCCCTCGGTGGAGGATACCATTTCCATTCTTCGCGGCCTAAAGGAACGGTACGAGGTGTTTCATGGCGTAAAAATCCAGGATCAGGCCTTGATTGCGGCAGCTATGCTTTCCAACCGCTATATCTCGGACCGGTTTTTGCCGGATAAGGCCATTGACCTGGTGGATGAGGCCTGTGCAATGATTCGCACAGAGATGGATTCCATGCCTACGGAGCTGGATGAGATTTCCCGTAAGATCATGCAGCATGAAATTGAAGAAGCTGCGCTGACAAAGGAAAATGATAAACTGTCTAAAGAGCATCTGAAAGAGATCCAAAAGGAACTGGCAGAAATGCGCGAGCAGTTTAAGGAAATGAAGGCGAAGTGGGAAAATGAAAAGGATGCTATTTCCAAGGTTCAAAAGCTACGCGAGGAGATGGAACGTGTCAATGCGGAGATCGAAAAGGCGGAGCGAGCCTATGACCTGAACCGCGCCGCAGAATTGAAATATGGCGAGCTGCCCAGCCTGCAAAAGCAGCTGGAAGCGGAGGAAAGGCTGGCGGAGGAGAGCCAAGGCCCCAATTCCTTGCTGCGGGATAAGGTAACGGAAGAGGAGATCGCGCGGATCATTGCAAGGTGGACGGGCATCCCGGTCGCCAAGCTGATGGAGGGCGAACGTGAGAAACTGCTGAATCTCGATCATATCCTACACGAGCGTGTTATCGGCCAGGATGAGGCGGTAGAGCGGGTAACGGAGGCCATTCTGCGATCCCGTGCAGGGATCCAAGATCCTAACCGGCCCATCGGTTCGTTCCTGTTCTTAGGGCCCACGGGGGTCGGCAAGACAGAGCTTGCCAAAGCGCTTGCCGAGGCATTGTTCGATGATGAACGCAACATCGTACGCATTGATATGACAGAATACATGGAGAAATATTCCGTGTCTCGCTTGATTGGAGCGCCTCCGGGCTATGTAGGATATGAAGAGGGCGGCCAGCTCACAGAGGCCGTACGGCGCAAACCCTATGCGGTCGTGCTGTTCGACGAGATTGAAAAGGCGCACCCGGATGTATTCAATGTTTTGCTCCAAGTGTTGGATGATGGGCGCATTACCGATTCCCAGGGGCGCACGGTAGATTTCAAAAATACCATCATCATCCTTACTTCCAACCTGGGCTCCAACTATATCCTGGAGGGGATTGATGAAAAGGGAAATATCAGTGAACAGGCAAGAAAACAGGTGGATGGCTTGCTAAAGCAACAGTTTAGGCCGGAATTTTTGAATCGCTTAGATGAGATCGTATTCTATAAGCCGCTGACAAAGACAGAGATCTCTGCGATTGTGGATTTGATGATCCATGACCTGCAGCATCGGCTGGAGGATAAGCAGCTAAAGGTATGCGTAACGGAAAAAGCAAAGGCCTACATCATTGACCGGGGATATGACCCTGTTTACGGGGCTCGGCCCATGAAGCGGTTTATCCAAAGCCGTGTAGAGACGCTGATTGCAAAGAAGATCATTCAGGATGATATAGCGCCTGATACGGTATTGACGGTGGACTACGATGGCACTCATTTGACCGTGCAATAAAAAAAGGCCCTGCAAAAGAAATTTTGCAGGGCTTTTTTGCATAGAGTAGGAAGGTTTAGCAATGAGAATTTGCCTGATAATGAGATCCTATGGTAAAGTAGGCAAAAGCAAACGGACAAACAGGAGGGCTCATGCAGATTCAGAGAGTTACCGCCAAAATAAAATTTGCTTGTGTGCTGGCGTTGCTTGGTTTGTTGCTGGCTGGGTGCCGGCAGGCAGAAAAGGTGGTTCCTTTAGCCTATGGACAGACTCAACGGAGCATACCTGCCGTGCAAGGGTTTGCGCAGGCGAATCAGACCAACGAGGCCCTGCAAGGCTGGTTTGGCCCGGCTGCCGCAGCATTGGCGCAAATTGAAGACAAACAAGGGCATTGCTATACATTGGCCTATGCGCTGGAAAAGGACGGAGAGGACCATTGGGCGCTGAAAAGCCAAATTGCAGCCGGCGGCCGGCCCATCCTGACACTGCCCGATATTGTATTGGATACAGAGGGGCAGGCAACATTTCCGGCAGATGCCACAGCGCAGGCGTTGGCTGATGCGGACTTTTTAGAGGACGCGCTGTGGCTGCAGCAGGCAGGCATTGCTTTAGAGCTTGCGCAATACGGACAAAATGCAAACAATGAGCAATCTATGATGCTGTTGACGGCGCTGTATGAGTACATTTTAGGGGAGCAGATTGATACACAGGGCATAGACCCAGCCATTGAAAACGAAGGATTCCGAAAAGCAATAGCGATCGGCATACAGGATTACTATGGCGATACTATGGATATGCAGGCCGTGTACCCCATCAACAACGCCTTGATGATGAACGATATGACGGACTGGATGATAAGCATGAACCGGGAAGGATATGGAATATGCAGCCAACAGGCCACGCTGGCGGAGGCTGCTGCCCTGATGGATTGGATGGCGGAGGCTTATCAGATTGGTCAGGGCGTTCTGGAGAATGAACGGAACCCGGGCCAAATACCGCAGAAGGGACAGCCGCCAACCGGGTTTGCGCGGCTCGCGGCTCAAAGCGCAGAGGGGAAAACGCCCTTGACAAGAGAATCATTGGCGGCGTTTATGGTAAAGGCCTACGAAACAAACCTAGGGCCCATTACAATCGGGGAAAGGGATACGGGCTTTTATGATACCGTAGAAGAATCATGCGAAAAGGCAGTCACAGCAGACCTGATGTATGCTTACCCTTCCGCAGCAACCTTTTCGCCGGCGCTGGAGGTGCGCATGGAAGCACTGCCCGGCTGGATCCAGGATTTCACATTCTCGTATATGATAGCATGGTATGATCCCAACCAAGAAGCGGGAGATGCCATGTATGCGCCGCTGACCTATCAGCAGATGGTTCATAATGCGGTGCATTTGGGTGCTTTATATGAAGATAGGCCCGTCCCGCAGCTGGAAAGCAGCCAACAGATCAATGACAGGCCCTATGATTGGTACTATACACAAAACGATACCGGGGCATACAGCGAGATCAACTGTATGCCGACAGCGGCCGCCATGGTGCTCAAATGGAAAAACGAGGACTTTGCGGGCAGTGTAGAATCCTTGCGCAATACTTTTCCCAAGCTGACAGGGGGATGGACGATCTACCCAGTGGAAAAAACGCTGGAACAGAACGGGGTGGCATACGCGCAAAGGCAGGTATCCATGCAGAATATGATCGATGACCTAAATGCCGGCAAGATCTTGTTTTGCCAATGCAACGACTATGACGTCCGTGAGAGCGGACATTGTTTTGTTGTCTATGGATATAAAACGAGCGGAGGCTCCACCTGGTTTCTGCTGCATGATCCGGCAGCCATAGGTGATGACGCTTACGGCAAAGAAAAGAACAGAGCCAAATGGATGGAAGCCAAGTACTGTACATGGATCGTGGACCGATTCAGCATGTACTACTTGGCGATAGAGCCTTGAGCGCTCATACCATGGCGGCGCCATCCACGGATAGAATTTCGCCGGTGATATAGCTGGCAAGGTCGCTGGCTAAAAATAAGAAGGCATTGGCGATGTCCGCCGGCTCACCAATGCGGCCCAGCGGCACGGAAGCGACCATGGGCGCAATCATGGATTCCGGCAGAGCCGCTACCATATCCGTGCGGATAATCCCGGGCGCTACGGCATTGACACGAATATTGTCCCTGCCAAGCTCGCGTGCCAAGGATTTGGTCAATCCGTTTACAGCAAACTTGGAGGCGGGATAGGCAACGCCTGCGGGCTGGCCATATAGGCTGACCATAGAGCTTGTATTGAGAATCACGCCGCCTCCCTGCGCTTTCATGATACGCGCGGCGGCTTGGGCACAGAGAAACACCGCCTTGACATTTAGATCCATCGTTTTTTGAAATGCAGAAGGGGCATACTCGTACAGGGACTCCCGGGCAGAGACACCAGCATTGTTGACAAGAATATCCAGCCGCCCCCAATCGGAAACAACCTGCTCCAAAGCGTCTGCAATGCTTTCCGGCTCCAAAAGATTAGGCGCATAGCCCTTGACGCAAGCATTCGGCATTTCCTCTAACAGCTTAGACAATGCTTTCTCCACGGTTTGCGGGCGCGAACCCCAAAGCGCAACCTTTGCTCCCTGCTGTAAATAAGTACGAACGATGGCGGCGCCGATTCCGCGCGTCCCCCCTGTTACAACAGCTACCTTATCCTGTAAAAGCTTCATGACATACCCTCCTTAATAATAAGAATTATTACTATTATATTAACATTGCCTAGGAAATTGTCAAGCAATGGGTCGCATGAAATTGCTTGCCACATCCAAAGAACGATGCTCATTTTTTGTAAGGAATAGATATGTAGTGTCTTTTTCTTAAAAATACTGAATTTTTATAAACGCATCTCTCCAAAATATCGTATACTAAACATATAGGAATCATAAAAATACAATTTTACAAGGGAGGTAGAGAATGAGCAGTTGGATCCTATTAGGATCAGTGATTTTAATTGCATGTATCATTGGAAATAAAATTTCTAGCCGTCTGGGCGTGCCGACCTTGTTTTTTTTCATTGCGTTGGGCATGCTATTTGGCTCAGACGGATTATTGAAGATTGAATTTGGGGATTTTGTATTTTCCGAGCAGATATGCTCCACAGCCTTGATTTTTATTATGTTTTATGGAGGATTTGGCACAAAATGGAGCGCGGCGAAGCCGGTGGCCGGCAAGGCGATTTTGCTGAGTACACTGGGTGTATGGATGACGGCGGGCTTAGTGGGCATTTTTTGCCATTTTGTGTTGGGGACAGGCCTTTTGGAGGGACTGCTACTCGGGGCAGTGCTGGGCTCTACGGATGCGGCCTCTGTGTTTTCTGTGCTGCGATCCCAGCGCCTAAACCTAAAATATGGCACGGCTTCATTGCTGGAAGTGGAAAGCGGCAGCAATGATCCCTGCGCATATATGCTTACGGTTGTTCTTTTATCCGCAATGGGAGGAGAAATCTCGGCAGGGCAGGTTGTGTATGCAGTCTTTGCCCAAATCGTATACGGGGTTTTGGCAGGCATTGCCATTGTTGCTTTGGCAGGCTGGGTATTAAGGCATGCGCGCTTTGAAACGGATGGGTTTGATGCGATCTTTTTGATCGCAGTGATTCTGGCTGCCTATGCCGTTCCTGCTTTGGTAGGCGGTAATGGGTATATCAGCGCCTATTTAGCGGGGATTCTGCTGGGCAATCAAACGCTGCCGAGGAAAAAGAACCTGGTGCATTTTTTTGATGCATTCAACGGGATGATGCAGATGCTTATCTTTTTCCTGCTGGGGCTATTGGTATTTCCTTCACAGCTGTCAAGCGTTTTTTTGCCCTCGCTTTTTATCGCGCTGTTTTTGACATTTGTGGCAAGGCCCCTTTCGGTATGCTGCTTGATGACACCGTTTAAGGCGCCGTTTCGCCAGCAATGCCTTGTTTCCTGGGCAGGGCTCCGGGGTGCAGCCTCCATTGTGTTTGCCATCATGGCAGTCGTATCTCCTGCGTATGGGAAAGAGACGATTTTTCAAATTGTATTTTGTGTGGTATTGCTGTCCATTTTGTTTCAGGGTACCCTGCTGCCGATGATGGCGAAAAAATTGGATATGCTGGATGAACGAGAAAATGTTTTGAAAACCTTTAACGATTATTCGGATGAGACGAATGTACAGTTTATTCGGCTGGATCTGCGGGAAGGGCATCCCTGGATTCATCGCCGAATCCAGGAGATAGAATCCATCCCCGGATTGTTGATTGCTGCGGTTTTACGCGGAAAGGAGGCTGTGATGCCGAAAGGGGATACAAGGCTGCAGGAAGGGGATGCATTGATTCTCGTGGCCAAGGAATACCTTGGCCGGGAAGGCATCACGCTGAGCGAGCAGCATGTGGAACAGGGCAGCGTGCTGATCGGAAAAAATCTCAAAGAAATCGACCTGAAAAAGCAATCCCTGGTAGTGCTGATACAAAGAGATGGAAAAGACATGATTCCGGATGGGGAAAGCCGGATATTGGAGGGGGATGTGCTTGTGCTGTATACCCGGTATGAAAAGGAAAGAGAATAAAAAAACAGCGCCCCTGATATTTAGATGGGCGCTGCTTTTTCTTTAATTAGTTGCGCAGGCTGTGGATGGGCGCCGGGATGCGGCCGCCGCGGTCCACAAAGGCTTGGCAGTTGTACGGATTGACGCCCATGCAATAGGCATGCCCCAACAAGCCGCCGAATTCTACACGGTCGCCGACTTTTTTGCCAGGAGCGGGGATGATGCGCACGGCTGTTGTTTTCTGGTTGATCATGCCGATGGCCGCTTCATCTGCGATGATAGCAGACAAGGTAGCGGCGGTCGTATCGCCGGGAACGGCAATCATATCCAAGCCTACGGAGCAGACACAGGTCATCGCTTCCAGCTTTTCCAAAGACAGCGCACCGATGCGGGCTGCCTCTATCATGCCTGCATCCTCGCTGACCGGGATAAAAGCGCCGCTAAGCCCGCCCACGTGGCTGGAGGCCATGACGCCGCCTTTCTTGACTGCGTCATTCAGCAGGGCCAAAGCAGCCGTTGTACCGGGGGCCCCTGCCATTTCCAGGCCCATTTCCGTAAGGATATGGGCTACGCTGTCGCCCACGGCCGGGGTAGGCGCCAGCGAGAGATCCACAATGCCAAAGGGCACACCCAAGCGCTGAGACGCCAGGCGCGCGACGAGCTGGCCGACGCGCGTGATGCGGAAGGCCGTGCGCTTGATGGTTTCTGCAACAGTGTCAAAGGGCTGTCCTTTGACCTGCTCCAGCGCAGACTTGACGACCCCCGGGCCGGAAACGCCGACATTG
>OFMJ01000322.1_pt1 | contig 55095 bp, 47 predicted proteins | sample 1541801 | NCBI WGS metagenome assembly OFMJ01 (sample SAMN04209234, study PRJEB22552) | human gut metagenome | biome: gut; material: feces | host: Homo sapiens | place: USA: Oklahoma
ATTACACCAATCCCATGACGGTCTGCATCCGAACCCTTTACCGGGTATTCCCACAGATTAAAGCGTTCGGTTGCTGCCATGAGGTGTTCGGCACCCAGCAGTTTTTAGCAAATGTTGCCGCTTCGGCCGGGCTGGGTGAGATTCGCCGGCAGGAGATCAAGGTCAACGTAGTGGGTGTAAACCACTTTACCTGGTTTACAGCGGCACGGTATCAAGACAAGGACCTTTTTCCGGTTTATCGCGCCTATTGTTTGGATGAGAACCGTCCGGCGGTCAAAGGGGATGAAAACTGGCTCAACCGTTATTTTCTCTCTCAGGAAAAGGTGAAGATGGACCTTTTCCTGCGTTATGGCGCCATTGCGGCGGCAGGTGACCGGCATCTGGCGGAGTTCTGCCCCGGCAAGTGGTATTTGAAGGACCCGGAAACCGCATATGAGCAGTGGGGGTTCCGCCTGACGCCGGTGAGCTGGAGAAAAGAGGAGTTGGAGCAAAGACTTGCTCGCAGCAGTAGACTGCTTTCCGGCGAAGAGGTGTTCGCACTCAAAAAAACCGGTGAGGAAGGCGTTTTGCAGATGAAAGCCCTGCTCGGGCTGGGCGACCTTGTCACCAATGTGAACCTTCCCAACCGGGGGCAGATCGGCAATCTGCCGCATGACGCGGTTGTGGAGACGAACGCCAGCTTTACGGCGAACGGAGTCACGCCGGTTTTTGCGCGGGATGTTCCGTGCAAACTGCTCACGCTGGTGGCTCCGGTCGTTGCCAATCAGGAATGTACGGTGGAAGCAGGCCTGCGCTGTGATTTAGAAACAGCGTTTGCCGCGTTTGTCCGCGACCCGCTGATGACCGTTTCGGCTCATGACGCGAAAATGCTGTTCGATGAGATGGTGGATAATACGTCTGCCTATCTCACAGAGTATTTGAAATAAGGCTAAGCCGTGTCTTTTAAGATAGCATGGTTAGCAGCAGAAAAACAAAACCCGTTCCGCTTTTCCGGAACGGGTTTTTGCATATCTGTAAAACATGTTATGCTTCCATGGCTTCCGATGCGGAGCTTTTTGCCGGTTCCTGTTTTTTGGGGGAGGACAGGCAGTTTATGAACAGGAACGAAAATCCGTAAACGGCAAGCGGAAGAGCCGCGCAGGCAATCGGTGAAAAGTCAGCGGGCGAGGCGCCGCCGGTGCACAATAAAATGATATTCGGCACCGAAAGCGTAAACCCGAACAACGAGAGAAAGGAAGCGGACAGAAGCAGACTGAACGAGGAATGATAGTCCGGCTGACTATAAAAAGTGAGTTTTCCGTATTTGATAAAAAATACGGTGGAAGCGTAAAGGAAAAGGGTGATAAAAACGAATTCCGATGTATTGGATTCGGAAGAACGTTCAAAAAAGACCGTAAGCATTTGACAACAGCACCAGAGAGTGAGCACCATATTGCGGAACAAGTATCCGGAAACGCCGGGCTTTGCCAGCGCCTGCTGGAGGCCGAGCAGAATAAAGCAGACAACACTGACCGCCGCCAGTACCGAGGAAACTAAAAGCCAGATGCCCCATTCCGTTGTTTGAATCATTTGCAGTATGGTTTGTGCAGCCAGCCCTGCCGCGCAGAAGAAAGGAAGCAGAGAACCGCCCAGCCGTTTGGGAAGCACGGCGTAGAGCGGTTTTCGCTTGAGCAGAATAGAAAGCAGGACGACCAGCACCGCCGCACCCAGCAAAACCGTATCCAACGCGGGGAGCGAATAGTGCCACTCTTTGTAAAAACCGGTTGAAAAATCAATCGCGTAATGCAGCTGCATCGTGCGGAATACAATACCCAAAAGCACCCCCGCGGACACAACAGCAAACAGAATGATTCCAAACGCTTTTTTGCTTCCGTTGTTCATTTTCATCATCTGCTTTCCAGGTCGATATACGGCTGCCCTTTTGCAACTGCTTTGTAAGCAGGCCGTACAATACGGTGACCGTTCATCAGTTCTTCCATTCGGTGAGCTGCCCAACCCGGCATTCTGGCAACCGCAAACAGCGGGGTGAACAGATCCTGCGGGATTTTGAGCATTTTGTAGACCAAACCGGAATACATATCCACATTGGCGCTGATAACTCTTGAAACGCCTTTTTTCTCCTCAAAGATTTTCGGAGTGAGCCGTTCAATTGTTTCCAGCAGATGAAATTCCCGTTCGAACTCGGTGCCTTCTGCCATTTGGTAAGCACGCTGCTTTAAGACGACCGCGCGCGGATCGGATTTCGTGTACACTGCGTGCCCCATGCCGTAGATCAGGCCGCTTCCGTCGCCGGCCTGCTTGTCAATGATTTTTCCAATATAGGCTGCGACTTCGTTTTCATCGTCGTAATTGTCAATATCCTGTTTAAAATGTTCCACCATTTCCGCAACCTTGAGATTCGCGCCGCCGTGACGCGGGCCTTTGAGTGCGCTGACCGCTCCCGCATAAGCAGAGTAAGCGTCAGTGCCGGTGGAGGTCAGGGAACGGCAGGTAAAGGTGGAGTTGTTTCCGCCGCCGTGCTCTGCGTGCAGAACAAGGCACAGGTCAAGAAGCTCTGCTTCCTCTTGTGTATAGGCGCGGTCGATACGCAGGGAGGAAAGGATGCTTTGCGCGAAGCCTTCTTCCGGATTTGACGGGTGAAAATACATGGTCTGGTGATCATAATGCCGGCGTTTGATCTGGTAAGCGTTGACCATGATGGTCGGCATCCGGGCGATCAGTTTAATCGCCTTGTTCATTTCAGAGATCATGGAATTGTCTTCCGAATCGTCATCATAGGAATAAAGCGCCAGAATAGAGCGGGCGATTTTATTCATGATGTTCCGAGACGGTGCCTTGAAAATCATATCTTCAGCGAATCCATCCGGAAGCTCACGGTAGTGGCTTAAAATGGAAGTGAAATTTTCCAGTTCTACTTTGTTTGGGAGCATGCCAAACAAAAGAAGATAGATGGTTTCCTCATAGCCGAAGCGTTTTCCTTTTGTAAAACCGTTGATCAGGTCGTTGATGTCGATACCGCGGTAAACCAGCTTTCCGTCAATCGGTTCGCGTTCGTGTTCATTTAAAACATATCCATGCACATTGCAGATTTGTGTAACGCCGGCAATGACACCGGTTCCATCCGCGTTGCGCAGTCCGCGTTTTACATCATATTTTTCGTAGAATTTCGGATCAATGCGGTTATATTCCTGAAAACGTTCGCATAAGGATGCAAAGGAACTGTAATCCGTTTTGTTCAGATTCAAGTTGTTCAACCTCCAGTTGTCCAAGCCGTTGGCTGGAAAGATATACGTAATTATTTTTATTGTAAGCGATATGGGCGGTAAAGTCAAGCAAACAGAAGGCAAATGAGCACTTGAAATGCAATTTCTAGCAGGGAATTGTGCGAAAAATGCGGATATTTTTTTGAGAAACGCAATAAATTTCTTCAAAAATGAAATTTGCACATTTTACTAACTGCATGAATGGGGAGTGTGGAATGAAAAGGGGATTATTGTACGGACTGGCGTTTTTTTTGGCGGTTGTCTGCATTCCAATGACGGCGTTTTCCGGGAATTCGGAAATAAAATCAGACAGTCAGCAAGAGCAGGAACAAGTCTCGCAGGAAAACGCATCACAGCCCGAAGCGGCCGGTTCTTCAGACAGTGCGGCCGCGCAGGATATCTTTAAACTGCTCTTAACGGATACGGGTGAGATGCTGGAATTGACTGCGTCGGATTACATCAAAGGGGTCGTTGCCGCGGAAATCCCAATGACCTACGAAGACGAAGCGATCAAAGCTCAGGCGGTTGCGGCGCACACCTATGCTCTTCGGATGCGCGACGTTCAGGGAACGGGCAGTGACACTTCCTTAAACGGAGCGGATTTCAGTGATGATCCTTCTAAATATCAGGCTTATGTTTCCAGAGAAGAATTCAACGAAATGTATGGTGATAAGGCGGAGGAGTATTGGGAAAAACTAAACGGGCTGGTCGATGAAGTCATCGGAAAGGTGATGCTTTACGAGGAGGAGCCCATTGCCGCGGCGTTTCATTCCACCTCATCGGGGAAAACGGAATCCGCTGAGATAGTATGGGGCAGCGCCTACGCGTATCTGGTCCCGGTGGATAGTACGGCCGATCAGAACGCGCCGACCTATCAGTCGGAAACAGTCCTGAGCTTTGAAGAAGTTTCCAACGCACTGAAAACAGTTTATTCGGATATTGCGCTTGACGGTGATAAATCCACCTTGTTTCAGATCAAGTCCGCCAGTGACTCCGGTACGATTACCAGCCTTTCTGTGGGAAACAAAGAACTCAGCGGAGTGCAGCTGCGCTCTATTCTGGGGCTTCCGTCCGCGAATTTTACCGTTCAGTACCGTGCGGAAGATGATAGCTTTGTATTTACCACCCGCGGACTTGGTCATGGTGTGGGAATGAGCCAGTACGGTGCGAACCAGCTGGCGAAAGAAGGGAAAAATTACGAAGAGATTCTGACCCATTATTATACGGGGATCACACTCAGTGACCTGTAATATGCCGCCGGCGGTTTCCGCCGGCTTTTTTATGCCTGAGACGGATGGCAGGAACATTTTTCTGGATTTGACCCCGCAGGATAATCGGATTATAATAAAAAACAATGATGTGTTCGGATTATTAAGGCAGTGTTTGCTGCTTTTCTTTTGCTCCGCAGTGCTTACAACAAATACACCACAACAATTTACTACAATATAAAAAAGGCGGTGAACTGCCATGCAGTTGTTGATTACCCTTGCCATCGCGGTGGCAGGCGGTCTGCTGGCAAAAAAGTGCAGAGTCCCGGCGGGGGCGATGATCGGCGCAATGATTGCCGTTGCTGCATTCAATATCATAACAGGGGAAGCGTTTCTTCCTTCTGAAGTGAAAGTTATTGTCCAGATTATAGCGGGTATTTTTATTGGCGTTGGTGTTCGAAAAAAGGATGTTCTCGCGCTCAAGCGCATGCTGCTTCCGGCGGTGATTGCTGTTGCGGCAGTCATTTTGCTGACGTTTGTCATGGGCATGCTTCTTTTTTGTTTTACTGATTTTGATCTTGTTACCGCTTTGTTTTCCTGTGCGCCGGGTGGGCTTGTGGATATTACGCTCATCAGTTACGATATGGGAGCGGACACCTCGATTGTGTCGGTGCTGCAGCTGGTGCGGCTTATGTCGGTCATGGCGCTGTTCCCACCCGCGATTTCACGGATTGTGCGCTTTTATGAAAAGCGCAATAGCACGGCCAATGGAGGAAAGCCTGTGTTGAGCACCTCTTCCGAAGATGGAAAAACAGCGGCAGAGCCAATAAATCACCATGGTGTCAAAGAGATGCTGCTCACCTTTGCGGTGGGTGGATTTTTTGGCGTTCTCGGGTGGCTTTCGGGTGTGCCTGCGGGAACGATTGTTTTTTCCATGGTGGGGGTAGCTGCACAGAATATCCTGTTTGGGAACGCGTATATGCCTGCCCCAGTCAAAACCGGAGCGCAGATTTGTTCCGGTACGCTGATTGGTGAAGGAATCACCATGGCGGCGGTCGTTGGGCTTCAGGATGCGGTGATTCCCGCGCTCTGTTTTTTAGTGGGATACCTGCTCATCAGCATTTTCCTAAGTCTTTTATTGTTTCGGTTTACCAAACTGGACATTGGAACCGCGTTTTTCTGCTGCGCGCCGGGCGGCCTTTCCGATCTCACACTGATTGCGGGTGATCTTGGAGCAGATGTTGCGAAGGTGACGGTTTTTCAGCTTCTTCGTTCGGTCAGCGTCATTGCGCTGTATCCGATCATTGTCAGCGGTGTGATGTCTCTCTTTCCCGGAATATAAAGCGAGCGGCAGAAACGTTAAGCTGGTTGAAAAAAGGAAGAAATACTTGGTCCAATTGCCAAAATTGGTTTTGGGGGTGAAGGAAAGAACAATGAACGGTGAACAGCTGTTAAACGCTTTTGCTGTTTTGGGCGTACAACCGGGAATGAGCTTGGAAGTTCACACCTCGTTCCGCCGTTTTGGATTTGTGGAGGGAGGTCCTGACACACTGATTGGCGCACTTGAAAAAGCGATGGGTACGGAAGGAAGCATTGCAACGCCTTCCTTTCGTCTCAGTCATCCTGTTCCGTTCACCCAGACAGACCGGTCACTGGGCGTTACCTGCAAGCTTAGGATTCTGCCGCCGGATGCGCCTGTGAGTGGAATGGGCATTGTAGCAGATCGGTTTCGTAAGATGCCGGATGTGGTCACAGGCGAAGGGATTTTTCGTGTTTCGGTCTGGGGAAAGTATGCCGCAAAAGCGCCGGAGGGATTTGGCTGGTTTGTACAAAACGGTGGATGGGGTCTCCTGCTCGGAGTGGATATTTACCGTTTGAGTGCAATGCATTCAGTGGAATATCTTCTGCCGGAAGCGGTACAAGCTGTCTTCAGACCGTCGCCGGAAGTGCAGAAGCTGTATCCACCGTCAGAGTGGTTGATTGAAACCGGGCTTCCTCCCGTACAGGCTTGGTATACCATTCAGCGGATGGCAATGGAACGGGGTTTTATTCGAACCGGGACAATCGGCTCCTGCCCGTATATGTTTTTTCGGCTTTCGGATGTAGTTGGCTTGTATGAACAGAAACTCCGGGAAAACGCATGTGCTCTTTACGGGATTGGATGACTGCTTTTTTACACAGAAATGTGCAAAACAATTTGAGCATCTTGGCAATAGGCGACCGCTTTAGGTTTGTATTATAATGAAAGCGTCCACATATCATACAATTATTCACAGCATCTGAACAATTCAAAGGAGGCAACCCTGTCGTGAAAAAAGCAAAAATCATCATTGATAAGGATTATCAGATCAGCGAGGTAGACAAACGCCTTGCCGGTTCTTTTGTGGAGCATCTTGGCCGCACGGTTTACGGCGGCATTTATGAACCCACCCATCCCACAGCGGACGAAAATGGTTTCCGCGGTGACGTAAAAGAATTGTTGCGTGAACTGGGTGTCACCATCCTGCGGTATCCGGGCGGTAACTTTGTCTCCGGTTACGACTGGAAAGACGGCATCGGCCCGAAGGAAGAGCGCCCTGCAAAGTATGACCCGGCATGGCATGTGGTGGATACCAACCAGGTCGGTACCAACGAATTTGCCAAGTTTGCCGAGGATATTGGCGCGGAAGTTATGATGGCGGTCAATATGGGCACCGGAACGCCGAAGGACGCGCAGGAGATCGTTGATTACTGCAACCGCGAAGGCGGCACCTACTGGAGCGAGCTGCGCAAGCAGCACGGCGTAGAAAAACCGCATGGCTTTAAAACCTGGTGCATCGGAAACGAGATGGACGGCCCGTGGCAGATCTGTGCGATGGACGCGGATGATTACGCCAAAAAAGCAAACGAAGCGGCGAAGGTAATGCGCTGGACCGATCCTTCCATCGAGTGCGTTTTCTGCGGAAGCTGCGCGACCGAGCCGGAACATACCACCTTCGGTAAATGGGACCGTGAGGTTCTGGAACGGGCATATGACCAGATCGATTATATGTCTCTCCACCGTTATTACAACTACACTCCGGCGGCGAATATGTTCTACCCGCTGGTGGATACATTTGCGGATATCCCGCATTTCTTTACCGATCTTCAGGACTTCCTCAACACGGTCATTGGCGCTGCGGATTATGTAAAGGGAATGAAACACTCCAATAAAACCGTCAACATTTCGTTTGATGAGTGGGGCGTTGTCACCAGCGACCGAGGCGACGGAACCCGTGAACAGCGCGGCTATTCGGCATTCACGCAGATTGATACCATGATTTACGGCGGCATGCTCTGTACCTTCCTGAACAATGCGGACCGTGTAAAGATTGCGAACCAGTCTCTGTTGGTTAACAACGGCGGTATGATTTCCACCAAAGAGGGCGGCGAAGTGATTCGCCAGGGTACCTTCTATCCGTTTATGCATGTGGCGAAGTTCGCGAAAGGTATTGCTATCCGCACTGTTGTCAACGGCCCAATGGTCATGACCGAGCATTATGGTGAGCAGCCGGCAATCGTGAACGCGACAGTCTATAATCCCGAAACCGGCGATGTGACTGTTTTTGCCATCAACTGTTCGATGGAAGATGACATTGAGACCGCGTTCGATCTTCGTTCGTTTGGCGAGCTTGTTCCGGTAGAACGGATTGAGCTGTACAATGAAGACCCGTTTGTTCGCAACACTTTTGAAACCCCGGATGTCATCAAACCGGAAACCCTTTCTTTGGATGCTCCGGTGGACGGAAAACTGACCGCAGTGCTCAAAAAGCATTCCTGGAACGTTCTTCGTTTGAAAACAAAATAAAAAAGATTTCTAAGAAAAATGCGTTTCCGTTTTAAAAGCGGAAACGCATTTTTTATTTGGTTGGGGCCGGGAGATTCAGCCTTTACATCATACCGAGGTATTCTTCCAGTGTAATGCCCTGTTCCATGATTGTTTCTGCGTGTTCTTTTCCAACATAGCGGTAATGCCAGGGCTCATAAACGATTTTTGTGATTTCGGTTTTATCCTTCGGGTAACGCTCGATGAATCCATATTCGGCACAATGGGCATGCAGCCAGGCATAAGCTTCGGTTTCTGCAAAGTCTTCGGTGATGCCGCCGGTCCATTCCGCGCACATGATGTCCGCGGCGAGGCCGGTCTGATGCTCACTGGTACCCGGTACGGCAACATTTGCCGCTGTTTCAGCGGTTGCTTCCTCTTCGGTCATTCCCTGTGCTTGAAGCTGACGAACATTCTGCTCAAACAAACTCTGCTGGTATTCCTGTGTGCGGTATGCGGACAATACCCAAAGATTAATACCATCTTCTTTTGCAGCGTCAATCATAGTTTTCATATCTTCGGTTACTCTTGCATCCATCCGGTAATCTGACTGGACATACTCCAGCTCAACTTGATACCCTTCCGGTACGGGATGGGTGGAATTCACAAGGAGCAGCCTCCAGTCTTCGGAAGGGGATGTTAAGGTCTCTGTGGCTTTGTCACTGCTGTTTTCCATAGACTCCTCCTTTTCCGGGAGCGTGAGAAAAAGTTCACTCTGTGCCAAAACTCCGCCAGAATCCGAAAGTTCTGCCGCGTTTACTGTTTCCGGCACCCGGTTTTGTGATAATGCGACGCTGGCGGCGGTCAATGCGCCAACCGCGCAACCGAGCATGGTGATTTTGAAAGCCTGTTTCATGTTAATCCTCCATTTTTTACTTCCGGGCGTTTTGCGTCCTGTTCCTCTTTATTATGTACCGTATTCTCTGCGTTTATTGCCGGAACCTGTCAAATCATTTCGTGCAAAAAATGGTTTGCGTTTTTGACTTTTAAGGACATCTTTTTAAAAGTGAATTGTTTTTTTAACGTATTTGTGATACATTATCTTGTGTTAGCTTGAATTTTAAAATACAAGATAGAGGGGATCAACATGAAAATTAATAAAAATGCGGAACTGGTGCTGGAGCGCCGGTATCTGGCAAAAGATGAACACGGCGATCCGATGGAAACGGTAGAAGGTTTGTTTCGCCGTGTCGCGGATGCGATTGCTTTGGCGGACAGTCATTTTGACCCAAAAGCGGATGTTTCCGCGGTGTCGGATCGTTTTTATGAAATGATGACCAACCTTGAGTTTTTGCCCAATTCCCCGACGTTGATGAACGCGGGCCGTCCGCTCGGCCAGCTTTCCGCCTGCTTTGTTCTGCCGGTGGAAGACAGCATGGAAGGGATTTTTGAAGCCATCAAACAGGCGGCGCTCATCCACAAATCCGGCGGAGGAACAGGATTTTCCTTCTCCCGTCTTCGTCCGGCCGGCGCTACGGTCAATTCTACCGGTGGAGTCGCGAGCGGCCCGATCAGTTTTATGAAGGTCTTTAACATGGCGACCGAGGCGGTTAAGCAGGGCGGTACCCGCCGCGGGGCGAACATGGGTATTCTGCGGGTCGATCACCCGGATATTCTTGCGTTTATCGACTGTAAAAAAGACAACGCTGAAATCACCAACTTTAATATTTCGGTTGGTATTACCGAGCGGTTCATGCAGGCGGTAGAGGCTGATGAAACCTATCCGCTCGTTGATCCGTCCGCCAAAGAAACAGTGGGAAGTCTGCGCGCGCGTGAGGTTTACGGCAAGATTGTAGAGAGCGCATGGCGCAACGGTGAGCCGGGCATCATCTTTTTGGACCGTCTCAACCGGGACAATGTAGTGCCGGATATTGCTGAGATTGAAAGCACCAATCCGTGCGGGGAACAGCCGCTTCTGCCGTACGAGTCCTGCAACCTGGGTTCCATCAATCTGGTTGCCATGCTGGATGAGACCCCGAACGGCTATGTGATCAATTGCGACCGTTTGGAAAAAACAGTCCGCACGGCAGTGCATTTTCTGGATAATGTCATCGAGGTCAATAAATATCCGATTCCCAAAATTGATGAGACGACAAAGCAGCTTCGTAAGATCGGGCTTGGCGTTATGGGCTTTGCCGATATGCTGCTGCGGCTCGGCATCCCTTACAATTCGGAGGAAGGCGTTGCGCTGGGCGAAAAGGTGATGGGCTTTATCCACAACATCGGCTGGGAGACCAGCCGTAAGCTGGCGGAAACCCGCGGCACCTTCCCGCTGTTTGAGCAGAGCACCTTGAAAAACGGGCAGCCGGTGCGCAACGCGACGGTCACAACCATTGCGCCGACCGGTACACTTTCCATCATTGCGGGAGTCAGCTCCGGCGTTGAACCGGTATTCGCGTTTGCGTTCATCCGCAATGTCATGGATAACACCGAAATGGTCGAAGTCAACCCCATTTTGAAGGATACACTGCAAAAACGCGGTTTGTACTCGGAAGCGCTGATGCGCAAGATTGCTTCGGAAGGCACCCTTGCTCATATTCCGGAGATTCCGGAAGATATCCGCCGGGTGTTCGTTTGCTCGCATGACGTCAGCCCGGAGTACCATGTCCGGATGCAGGCGGGCTTCCAGCATCACACCGACAACGCGGTTTCCAAAACGGTGAACTTCCAGAACAGCGCTACGGTAGACGAGGTGCGTGAGGTGTACGACCTGGCTTACCGCCTTGGGTGCAAAGGCGTCACAATTTATCGTGACGGCTCGCGTGACAGCCAGGTGCTCAACATTGGTAAAGTAAAGCGCGGGGATGAGAAGGAAGAACCGAAATTTGTGCAGAACATCACGCCGCGTCCCCGCCCGGAAGTCACCAGCGGATTTACCGAGAGGGTCAAGATTGGCTGCGGCAACCTGTATGTTACCGTTAACTACGATGAAAACGGTATCTGTGAGGTGTTCACCAGTACCGGAAAAGCAGGAGGATGCCCGTCCCAGTCGGAAGCGACAGCAAGACTTGCTTCCATCGCTCTTCGTTCCGGTATTTCGGTGGAGGAGATTCTCGACCAGCTCAAGGGCATCCGCTGCCCGTCTACGGTTCGTCAGCAGGGGATGAAATGTACCTCCTGTCCGGACGGTATCGCGAAAGTCATCAAAAAGGTGGACGACCTCATCAAATCCGGTAAGACAGAGGGGATGCCGCCGGTCATCCCAAGCATTCCGCAAGCTCCGGAAAAGAAAAAGGGCGAGCCTGCCGGCAATGCGGATAAAGGGTTTAAATACTGCCCGGAATGCGGTGCTGTTGTTGAACATGAAGGCGGCTGTGTGGTTTGCCGCAACTGCGGGTACAGTAAATGCAGCTGAGTGAAACGGTTGCTCCCGCCTCACGGGAATGGATGCAGCAGCTGACCGGGTCGCTTTTGCGGGAGTTCGGTGAACGGTTGATTTTTACCGGGCTTCAGGGAAGCCGAGCACGCGGAGAAGAAGACAGTCTGAGTGATATCGACCCGGTCGTGGTGCTCGATTGTCTGTCCGCTGAAGACCTTTCCCATATCCGTTCGGTGTATTCCGGAATGCCGGAGCAAGGTGAACTGTGCGGCTTTGTTTCCGGCAGGCAGGAGCTTGCCTGCTGGGACCCAGCTGATCGTCTCTCGTTCTATTACAGTACTCTTCCTTTTTATGGGCGGCTGGAGGATATTTTTCCGGTTCCGTCCGCGGAGGATGCGGCACAGGCGGTTTTGTCCGGCGCGTGCGGAGTTTATCACATGACCTGTCACTGTTTGCTGTATGGATGTGATGAACAGACTCTTTCAGGGCTTCTCAAGTCCGCCCGGTTCATTCTGCAGGCACAGCGGCTTTGTGAAACAGGGGAATATCCTCAGCGGCTGGAAGAACTCTTTCACACGGCAACCGGGCAGGAACAAGAACTGTTAAAAATGTATACCGCTTTGCGCGGTTTCAAAAAGCTTTCTGCAAATGAGCAAAATCAAGTGTTGGAACAGCTTTTGAACTGGTCCGGAGCGTTGGTGCGCCAGTATGGTGCTTCTGTAGAATCATGAAAGCAATCGGTCAAAACGGAGGTCTGCGGCAAAAGCGGACTTCCGTTTTTTGCCGGGCCGGTTTAAAAGAAACAGGAATTTTTGAAAATAAAAATTAAAACTTTATGAACGTTATGACATTTTTGGCAAAACGTGTTATAATGGAACCAGTTATTATATATGGATGCGAGGAACGTTTATGACAATGGAAAAATCATGCGGAGCATTGGTATTCCGCCGGTTCCACGGAAATACCGAACTGCTCTTGATCAAGCACGCCAACGGCGGGCACTGGTCGTTCCCGAAAGGGCATGTGGAGCCTGGGGAAACCGAAGAGGAAACCGCCTTGCGGGAGATCAAGGAAGAAACGGGGATTGATGTGATCATCGACCCGAGCTTTCGCGAAGTGATCTCCTATTCACCGAAAAAAGATACTCAGAAGGATGTGATCTATTTCATCGCCCGCGCGCAGAACTATGACTATACGCCGCAGGAAGAAGAAATCTCACAGATCAAGTGGGTAGAGATCAATCGGGCACATACCATTTTGACCTATGATAATGACAAACAGCTTGTCAATAAAGCAAAACAGGTCATTAAATAATGTTTCGTTCAAAAAAGGACGACGGAAAGGATTTCCGCCGTCCTTTTCTATTTTTAAAATGGTTTTTATCCGTTTGGCGAGGTGTTTTTTGTTCCTTTTTGGCTTCTGCGTATAGACTGGGATCGTTATTCGGCATGACCCGATCTTTCGGCGTGAAAGGCAAAAGCATGATAAAAAACAGCCGCCTGCTTCAAACTTGAAACAGGCGGTTGTTGTATGCCGTTTGTGTTTAAAGTGCTTCGCGGTATTTTTTGAGGAATGTGTCCAGATCCATCGAACCCAGATCGCCTTCGCCGCGGTCGCGAACCGAAACGGTTTTCTCTTCGGCTTCCTTGTCGCCCACGATGAGCATATACGGAACCTTTTCCAGCTGTGCCTCGCGGATTTTGTAGCCGACTTTTTCATTGCGCTTGTCGGTTTCCACACGCACGCCCAGTTTCGCCAGTTCATCCGCAACGCTCTGCGCGTAGTCCAGGTGCTTTTCACTGATGGGGATGACCTTGACCTGTACCGGAGCGAGCCAGAGCGGGAACGCGCCTGCGTATTTTTCAATCAGCAGCGCGAGGGTGCGCTCGTAGCAGCCGATGGAGGTACGGTGGATGATGTACGGGCGCTTTTTAGTACCGTCTGCATCCACATATTCCATGCCGAATTTTTCCGCCAGCATCTGATCGATCTGGATGGTGATGAGGGTATCCTCTTTGCCGTGTACGTTTTTGATCTGGATATCCAGCTTCGGACCGTAGAACGCCGCTTCACCGACGCCTTCTTTGTAATCCAGACCCAGGTGATCAAGGATTTTACGCATGACGCCCTGTGCCTCGTCCCACTGTTCCTCGGTGCCGATGTATTTCTCACGGTCGTTCGGGTCCCACATGGAGAAACGGTAGGAAACATCTTCGTAAAGACCGACCTTTTTGAGCATGAAAATAGCGAGTTCCAGGCAGGATTTGAACTCATCCTCAAGCTGTGCCGGGGTACACATCAGATGCCCTTCCGAGATAGTGAACTGACGTACACGGATCAGCCCGTGCATTTCGCCGCTTGCCTCATTGCGGAAGAGGGTGGATGTTTCGTTGTACCGCAACGGCAGGTCACGGTAGGAACGCGGCTTGTTGAGATATGCCTGATACTGGAACGGGCAGGTCATTGGACGGAGCGCGAAAACCTCGCTGTCTTTTTCCTCATCGCCCAATACAAACATGCCGTCTTTGTAATGATCCCAGTGGCCGGAAACCTTGTACAGGTCACTTTTTGCCATAAATGGGGTTTTGGTGAGCAGCCAGCCGCGGCGGGCTTCTTCATCTTCCACGAACCGCTGAAGGATCTGCAGAATCTTCGCGCCTTTCGGCAGCATAATGGGCAGTCCCTGGCCGATCAGTTCCGAAGTGGTGAACAGCTCCAGGTCACGGCCCAGCTTGTTGTGGTCGCGCTTTTTGGCTTCTTCCAGCATGGTGAGATGAGCTTCCAGCTCGCTTGCTTTGGGGAAGGATACCCCGTAAATGCGGCAGAGCTGCTGTTTTTTCGCGTCACCACGCCAGTACGCGCCCGTGCTGCTGGTCAGTTTGACCGCTTTGATGCCGGCGGTGTTCATTAAATGCGGGCCGGCGCAGAGATCGGTAAAATCACCCAGTGTGTAAAAGCTGATGGGTTCGCCTTTGGATGCGTGCTCCTCAATCAGCTCCACTTTATAAGGTTCGCCGGCCTCTTCCATTTTCTGTTTTGCTTCTTCCGGAGAAAGCTCAAAACGAACAAGGTCCGGGTTTGCTTTTGCGTTCTTTTTCATCTGTGCCTCGATTTTGGCGAGGTCTTCGGTTGTAAACGGGGTCTTAACGTCAAAGTCGTAGTAGAAACCGTTTTCAATCGCCGGTCCGATGGCGAGCTTCGCCTGCGGGAACAGCTGTTTTACAGCCTGCGCCAGCAGATGAGAAGAGGTGTGCCAGAAAATCTTCTTTCCCTCTTCATCGTCAAAGGTCAGAATGGCCAGATGGCAGTCTTCACTAAGCGGGGTGCGCAGGTCGCAGACCTTTCCGTTTACTTTGCATCCGCATGCCGCTTTGTAAAGCCCCATGCCGAGGTCTTTTGCAACGTCAGCAGCGGTAATGCCGGCTTCGTACTCTTTTACAACGCCGCCTTTTAATGTTACCTGAATCATGCTTTGTCACGTTCCTTTCCAAACGCATTTATTTGAGTAAGGTGTGAGAAATCCGCCTTGCATTTTTATAAAACGGTGTGGCATATCACCACAGGATTCCCGCCGGCAGAAGAAAAACAAAAAGCCTCATCCCACGGTTTATTGGGATGAGGCTTAACGCTTCACGGTTCCACCCAACTTGCGGAAAACATTCCGCCAGCTCGCGGTTTTTGGTAACGGAGTGCCGGAACTCCGTTGCGGTTATGCCGGAAAACCGGTTGCCGCACGCTCCAAGGTGGTAACAAAACCCAAAGCCCGGCGCCGCTCACAGCACAAAGGCGGCGTTCTCTGACAGGCCGGCAGGTTCTGCCATGTCCTTTTCAACACTTTACTGGTATCATCATAGCAATGCGGGTACAAAATGTCAACCGTCCGGTGCATAGTTTGTGGAAAGTTGCCTGTTTTACCGGGCTGCTTTTTGCGGAAATCGGTCAATCAGACCAAAAGGCAATCTATCGAATCTTCCGCGCTTCCAGATAGTACCGCTTATCCCACGCATGCCCCATGGAAAAGGTCTTACGCGGCAGGGCGGAGTCGAAAATGACAGTGGGGAAAAGTTCGCTTTTACCCATATCCGGCAGAAGAAAACCGATGGTATTCGGCTTTTTAGAAAGCTTTTCCACTACATCCGCTCCATGGATGTAATCGGTCTCTCCGCCGTGTTCGGCACAATATTCGTCTAAAAACCGCTGCAATGTGCCGACGGTGAGATTGGCTTCCGGGTCGAGCACCGTCAAAACACCCTTTTTGTCACCATACAGGTAGGTAAAGCTCTGACCGCCTTCCACAGCTCTTTCGGCTACGTTGTACCGCTGGCGGAGCGCGCCGAGAAGGTTTTCCGGCTCCACACCGAACACCACCCGGTGGATGGCTTCGAACTCCAGCGCTTTATCGTGCAGATTGACCAGTTCGACCAGCGCGTACCGTGCGGGGGATGCTTTTGCCGCGTCTTCCCCGGCGGATTGTTTGAGCTGTTCATAGCAGGCTTTTGCTGTCGCGAGCGAGTGATTGCCATCCCCAACCGCGTAAACGAGGCATTCTGATTCCGGCTTTTTATAACGTGCCGCAAACGCTTTCCCATCTGCGAGGGCAGAGAGCGCGGCGGCTACTTTGCCGTGTTCGCTTTCCGGCACCAGCCAGCCTTCCACCCGTCCGCCGTTTTGCATCAGCGGGATGTCATATAGCTTTTCAAATTCATCCCGCTGTTCAGACAACGGTTCGATTACCGTTTGATTCGGGTCATCCGTGAGCAGCATGATGTGGGGCAGTTCAAGCGCCGCGCCGTTTCGGATTTTCACCCGCGGCGGAATTCGCTCCAACACGGTTCCTTCGGTTGCGCGGATGGGGGAAACCGAACCTTTTGCGTAATCGTAGCGCTCCAGGTCGACCGCGCCGACCAGACCGGTGCGGACCTTTCCGTCCGCCTGGGTGCGGCGCACTAAAATCAGCGCGTTTTCAAGCGTGCGGAATACGCCCTGGGACAAATATTCTTCCATAGTGGCGTGAATATGGGTGATTCGTTCTTCAAACCCCTGTTCTCCCAGGTAAATTTCCGGAAAAATGAGCTTGAGCGTGCTGGGCGCATCGCCTACGATGCGCTGTGTCTCTTCCCAGTATTCCGGTTCAGAGGTGTACTGGTCGCAGGCGACCACGCTCCAAACGGCCTCATATTCTTTTTTGGGCAACAGGATATCTGCCGGCCCAAAGCCGGTGCAAAACAGTTTTTCCAATCTGACACTTCCTTTTTTGAGGGGCTATTCCGCCCAGTTTTTGCTGCGGGCGACCGCTTTGGTCCAGCCGCTCCAGTTTTGCTCGCGGACAAGGTCCGGCATGGCGGGCACAAATTCCCGCTCTAGTGTCCACCGCTGGCTGATTTCGTTTTTGTCCTTCCACAACCCCACTGCGAGCCCGGCGAGGCAGGCGGCGCCGAGCGCCGTTGTCTCACGCACCATTGGGCGCAGAACAGGGCAGTTTAACATATCCGCCTGGAACTGCATGAGCAGGTCATTCGCGCTGGCGCCGCCGTCCGCCCGCAGTCCGCCGATGCGGATGCCGGTATCGGCGCAGATGGCGTCGAGCACCTCCTTGCTCTGGTAGGCGATGGATTCAAGCGCCGCTCGTACGATATGGCTTCTTCCGGTACCGCGGGTTAGCCCGAAGATGGCACCTCTTGCGTACATATCCCAGTGCGGGGCGCCGAGTCCCGTGAAAGCGGGTACGATGTACACTCCGCCGTTGTCCGGTACTTCGGCCGCTACCCGCTCGCTTTCGCGGGATTCGGAAATAAGGCCCATTTCATCCCGCAGCCATTGTACCACCGCACCGCCGACAAAAATACTGCCTTCCACCGCGTACTGGATGTCACCCTTCAGCCCGCTTGCGATGGTGGTGAGCATGCCGTTTTTGGAACGGCAGAGTTCTTTTCCAGTGTTCATGAGCAGGAAACAGCCGGTGCCGTAGGTGTTTTTGGCATCACCCGGTGCAAAGCAGTTCTGCCCGAACAGGGCGGCGTGCTGGTCGCCGGCGGCTCCTGCGATGGGAATTTCATGCCCGAACAGGTTGACGGTGCCGTACACCTCGCTGGAGCTGCGCACTTCCGGAAGCATGCAGCGGGGGATGTTTAAAATCTGAAGCATCCGTTCGTCCCAGCAGAGGTTGCGGATATCGAACAGCATGGTGCGTGAAGCATTGGTGTAATCGGTCACGTGCGCCCTGCCGTCGGTCAGCTTCCAGATGAGCCAGCTGTCCACTGTTCCAAACAAAAGGTCCCCGTTTTCCGCCCGTTCTCTGGCGCCCGGTACATGGTCTAAAATCCACCGGATTTTCGGCCCGGAAAAGTAAGCGTCCGCAATCAGGCCAGTGGTTTCCGAAAGATAAGGCTCCAACCCGTCCGCTTTCAGCTGCTCGCAGATATCCGCCGTCCTCCGGCACTGCCAGACAATGGCGTTATAAATGGGGAGTCCGGTCTCCCGGTCCCAAACGATAGTGGTCTCCCGCTGATTGGCAATGCCGATGGCCGCCACCTCGTCAATGGGGATGCCTGCCTGAAGCAAAACTTCGGTCATAACGGCAGTCTGGGACGAGTAGATTTCCATGGGGTCGTGTTCGACCCAGCCGGGTTTGGGGTAATATTGCGTCAGTTCAGTCTGTGCTGTTTTGACGATTTTTTGTTCCCGGTCAAACAGAATAGCGCGGGAACTGGTTGTTCCCTGGTCGAGTGCGATAACGTATTGCTTCACGCTGATCCCTCCCATTAAAAAAGTATGGGTCACTGCCCTGAAGAAAACCGATGATAGATACATTTATCGTAACATTGGCGTGAAGCAGTGTCAATTGTTTTCCTCTTGGGAGGAGCGTGTTTTGAAAAGTTTGGCACGGGTGAATTATCCCTGTGGTTTTCTGAAAACCAGTGGTAATTCTTTGTGTTGTATGGTAAAATATTTAAATCGGATGTATTTTCGTTTATTTGATATGATTCGTTTTGTTTTAAGCGGATGGCGTAAGGCGCCGTTTGCGTATAGAGGTTGTTCATCGGGCTTGAAAACGAAGCCGATTTAAAAGGTGGGAGTTTATGATAAAAGCTTGGGTCAAAAATGCAACTTTTCCATGTGTGGTAGGCACTGCATATATTTTAGCGCAGGTCGTTCTCATGTCGTTTATCGACACGTTGACCGGTTTGCTGATTTCTTCTGTGCTCTGCGGGGGCGCGACCATTTTTTTGTTGCTGATGAACCGAAGTTATGACGGCTGCTGTGTGTTTACAACGACTACCTGCGGAGTGACCAGTGTTGTTGTTCTGTTGGACTTTTTAATGGATATGCGGGTCGGCATCGAAAATAAAACATTTTTCCTTCTAGCGCTTAATTGGGCCATACCAACAATTATCTGTGCGATTGTGCGCCTGTGTGACCGGAAAAAGCGAATTTCGGGGTTTGATCATTTCTTTAAAGTCGTCAGTATCGTGTTTTTTGTGATTTATTTGTTGTCTCTGGTTGCGCTTTTGTTTTTTGGTTCGGTTAACCGGGGGCATGAGTATCAGGGGGTAAATCTCATTCCGTTCAAAACGATTTGGATGTATTTAACCTCCCCGGTATTGAGCGATCAGATAAAAATATTGAACCTGGCTGGAAATATTCTTATTTTTGCGCCGCTGGGATTTTATCTGACTGTGTTTTCTCATCGGATACGCCTGTGGCTGCGGTTGCTGATCCTGCTGTTTGTTCCGGTTCTCGTGGAGATCCTGCAATATGTATTCCACACGGGAGCGAGCGATGTGGACGACGTGATCCTCAATTTTCTCGGCGGAGTGATTGGAGTCTTTGTTTGTTTTGTTATAGAACAGGTATATAAGAGGTTTCATAAAGACAGAGAGCGTAGATTGTTTACGTTTAAGCATAAAAATTAATTCCGGGCCTGGAGGATGGATCATGAGAAAAATAGTTGCGGCTGCAGTTCTGCTGCTTTTGGTATTGACCGGGTGCGACAGCGGGCTGATGAACGTGGACGGTGCGCTTCAGCCGCCAAAATTGACCCAGCAGCAGAATGATATTTGTGAGGCACTGGGGGAAGACGCTGATGATATCCAGCTTGTTTATCCGCAAAAAGGAGAAAATCGTTCTGCGTTTCTCATTTGTAACGTGGATGATGAACCGGGTGATGAGGCGCTCGTGTTTTACCATAGCGGACCGCAGTCGAATGCCGCGTCTCAGGTGCGGATTAATCTGCTGGATCAGGATGCAAACGGAATATGGTATTCTGTCTGTGATATTTCTACTTTCGGCACCTCCGTGGACCGTGTAGAGGTAGGGTATTTCGGATCGGAAGATTTCCCCAGTATTGTAGTCGGGTATGAAACAGGGAAAAAAGAAAAGAAGCGATTTGTTGTTTATCGATATGAAGGCACAATGCTTGAAAGTGTTGCGGAATGCACTTATTTGGAATTTTCCGCGCTGAATGCGTCTGACCGGCAGGGAGAGCGTCTGATTTCTCTGGAACGGGATGAAACAGGCGCGCGCTATGCCAGAATGTACGGCTGGATGAACGAGGCGTTTGTTTCTATTGACCAGACGGTTCTTTACAGTGAAATAGAGCAGTATATTGCGTTGCATTCAGGCTTTATCGAAAGCGGAGGGGAAAAGTGCCCTGCTTTATTTGTGGATGGCAGCGCGAATGATGGAATTTATACGGAAATACTGACGGCTTCGGAAGAACGGTTGATGAATTATACTTCTGAGTCTGGTAATGCCAAGCTTTTAAACCAAACCTTCCGCACCCAGAAGATTTTGTGTGATGATATTTACAAGGACGGCATTTATATGATTCCTTCTTTTTCTGAAATGCCGTCTGTGAAAAACGGGGAAAAGAGCGGACAGTATTATACCGACTGGCTCGCGCTGGTTGATGGCACTTTTGTGGTAGCAGAAACCGATTATCTGGACCCTTCCGGAGGTTATCGGTTCCATCTTCCGGAAAGTTGGAAAGGAAGGGTGACCGCTCAGATGATTGAGCAGGATGAAGTTGCGTTCACCTGTGTTTCTGAAGACGGCCATACGGAAAATCTTCTGGACATTCAAATGGTTCGCCAGACCGATGCGACTCCCAAAAACTCCGAAGGCTATTTCGAAATTGCTTCGGTCGGGCAGGTCACTTATTTGGCAAAGGTAAATCCTGACGCGGAAGATGCGCTTCGCATTGGAAAGAAAGAAGTGCAGGAGCGGTTCATTACATTGCTTTAGCACAGGGAGGATCTGTTTATGAGAAGAATATTAGTTTGTGAAGACGAAGACGCGATCCGCGATTTTGTTGTGATCAATCTTCAGCGTTCGGGTTACGAGGTGTTCGATGTGCCCAGCGGAGAGGAAGCAATGCGGGTATATGAACAGCAGGGCGGAGCGTTCGATGTTGTTTTGATGGACATTATGATGGAAGGAATGGACGGTTTTACCCTTTGTAAAAAGATTCGTGCGCTTAGCAGCACGGTTGGAATCATCATGCTGACTGCAAAAACGCAGGAAATGGATAAAGTTCGCGGCTTGATGTTTGGAGCCGACGATTATGTAACAAAGCCGTTTAGCCCCTCCGAATTGGTCGCGCGGGTGGACGCTGTTTACCGTCGTGTGCAGATGATGAGCGGCCAGCAGGCTGAAACAGTCCAGTCTGGCCCGTTTGTGCTCAACCGAAAAAGTCGTTTGCTGACGAAAAACGGCGAACCGGTGGATCTGACTCAGGTGGAGTATCAGATTGTGGACTTTTTCCTTCGCAATCCCAGAGTTGCGCTGGAACGTTCGCGCATTTTAAACGAGATCTGGGGCGACAGTTATGATGGCGATGATAAAATCGTTGATGTAAACATTCGCCGTCTTCGTATGAAAGTTGAAGATGAGCCGTCTCATCCGGTCTATATTCAGACGGTATGGGGTTTTGGTTATAAATGGAATGCTTAGCGGCTGAAAGGGGATACGCATTTGAAAAGCATTACCCACCGCTGGTTGATCAACAGCCTGAGCGTGATCGTTGTCATTTTGATCGCGTTGGATATCGGGTTTTCCGCGGCGATCAGCAGTTATTATTATCAAAGCGCCAGGCAGGCGCTGGAAACGAAAGCGAACCTTGTTTCCAGTCTTGCGGCCCGGATTGCAGACGATAAAAATGTGGATATTTCGGCGGAAATACGAAGCATTGTAGAAACCTTTTCCGATCGGGATAAAATGGAATTGATGGCGCTTGACCACGATGGAGAAGCGGTTATTACTTCAAGCGGATTCAGTTATTTGGATTCTTTGGAAATTTCAGACTATTCCGAGGCGATCCGTTCAGAAACGGGAAAAGGGTATTTTGTGGGCAATATGGGAAGCGGTGAACGTGTGATGGCAATCACAGTTCTGCTTCCGGTCATTAACAGTGAATTCAATGCAGTCCGCGTCATGGTTTCGCTTCAGGGTGTAGACAGTCAGATTATGATGTCGATCATTGTGTTTACACTGATTTGTATTTTTGTACTGCTATGCGTTGTTTTTTCGGGACTTTATTTTATCCGGTCGATTGTTACGCCGGTGCGCGAAGTGGGCATCGCTGCCAATAAGATCGCTTCCGGAGACCTGAAAGTGCGTGTGCGTAAAAAACGCAACGATGAAATTGGCGAACTGGGCGACATCATCAATTCCATGGCGGATGAACTGCAGACATCCAACCAGATTAAAAATGATTTTATCTCCTCTGTTTCGCATGAACTGCGCACCCCGCTGACCGCAATCAAAGGCTGGGGTGAAACGCTCATTGCCACTCCGCCGGAAGATACTGAAATGTTCCGCAAGGGCATACAGGTCATTTTGGGTGAGACAGACCGGCTTTCTTCTATGGTAGAGGAACTTTTGGATTTTTCCAGAATGGAAAACGGCAGGCTGACCATGGTTAAAACTCAGATGGACCTGCTCGCCGAGCTGGGCGACGCGGTTTTGATGTATGAGCCGCGCGCAAAAACAGAGGGAAAAGAATTTATATATCAAGAGCCCATTGCTCTTCCGTTTGTGTTTGGGGATAAAAACCGTTTGCGGCAGGTGTTTGTCAACATCATAGACAACGCCTTGAAATATACCGACAAAGGCGATAAAATCTGCGTTTGTGCGGAACAGAAAGACGGATGTGTGGTCATCCGGGTGAGTGATACCGGCCTCGGCATCGCATCGGAGGATCTGCCGCATGTGACACAGAAGTTCTACAAAGCCAATATGACGCGCAGAGGTTCCGGAATCGGGCTTGCGGTGGTAGATGAAATTGTGACCATGCATGGCGGTACGTTGGATATTCAAAGCACCTACGGCGTTGGCACAACGGTGACCATTACCCTTCCTGCCATGCCGGAAACCAAGAGCGCTACCGCGTTTTAACCGAATTGCGGTGAATGGCTTCACCCGTCTGATGGTTGGGAGGTTTATACTTGAGCAAACAGAAACAATCTACGTTTAAAACAAAAGTCGGCGGTCAGGCTCTGATTGAAGGGGTTATGATGCGCGGTGTTGACAAGGCGGCAATGGCGGTTCTTCTGCCGGATAAAACCATTGACGTGGAATCATGGGAGATAACGCCTTCCAAAAAGCGGAACCTGTTTTTCCGTTTGCCGCTGGTGCGCGGAGTCGTCAATCTAATTGAGTCGCTTGTGCTGGGCTATAAATGCCTGATGAAATCGGCGGAAAAAAGCGGCATGGCGCAGGAGGAAGACGAGGAACCCGGCCGTTTGGAACAATATTTGAAAAAGAAGTTTGGCGACGCTGCCACAACAGGCCTCTTTCGCGTGACAATGGTGATCGCCACTGTGCTGGCAGTGGTGCTTGCGGTGGGACTGTTTATCTACCTGCCTGCTCTGGCTGCGCGCTCACTCGGCAGCTGGCTTGAGGTGGGATACCTTCAGGGAATCATTGAAGGCGTTATAAAAATCGTTATTTTTGTGCTTTATCTGTTTTTAGTATCCCGCATGAAGGATATGCGCCGGATGTTTCAGTTCCACGGTGCGGAGCATAAAACCATTGCCTGCTATGAAGCGGGTGAAGAGCTCACGCCGGAAAACGCTAAAAAGTTTAAGCGGTTTCATCCACGCTGCGGGACAAGCTTTTTGCTGATCGTACTGATTCTTGGAATCATCGTGTTTTCGGTGGTTACATGGGACAGCCTGCTCATTCGCACAGTTTTGAAGGTTGTGTTAATCCCGGTGGTCGTCGGGCTCGCGTATGAGATCATCCGCCTTGCGGGGCGGTATGATAATATCGTGACTCGCATAGTCTCCGCACCGGGGCTTTGGCTGCAGCGGATCACGACCAATGAGCCGGATGAGGAGCAGCTTCGTGTAGCAATCGCCGCGGTAAAACCGGTGCTGCCGGAAGACCGCGAGGAAGGCCGCTGGTGATGGTATGACACTGCATGAATTGTATCAGACAATCAAACAGCAATTAAAAGAAGGCGGTATTGAACCGTATGCGTCCGAAGCTCGCTTTTTAATGGAGGGCGTTTTAGGGGTGGATTACCAGAATATCCTCGTCTGCGGGGAGATGGAAGTCACCCCGGAGCAGCTGAATAAAGCCCGGTCCGCTGTGTGCCGCAGGCTGGAAGGGTATCCGCTTCAATATCTGCTGGGAACATGGGAGTTTTATTCCTATCCGTTTGAGGTGGGAGAAGGGGTTCTGATTCCCCGCCCAGATACAGAAACGCTCTGTGAACAGGGACTTGCTTACCTTACCCATTGGCAGATGACCCACGGGAAGGAGCGCCCGGTGGTGGTTGACCTGTGCAGCGGGAGTGGATGCCTTGCCGTGTCGGTCGCCTGCGAGTACGAGGGAGCCAGAGTGTATGCGGTGGAAAAATATGACGCCGCCCTTTCTTATCTTCGCCGGAATGTAAAACTCAATCAGGCGGATGTGAAGATTGTGCAAGGGGATGTGCTTACAAACACCTACGCTGAGCCGATTCCAGAAGCGGATCTGGTCCTTTGCAACCCGCCCTATCTCACGGAAGAAGATATGAAACACCTGCAAAAAGAGGTCACCTTTGAACCAGCTTCGGCTCTTTATGGGGAAGCGGGGGATGGCCTTACGTTTTACCGTGCTGTTTCTTCCGGATGGCGGGAGCGTATCCGCAGCGGCGGCATGCTGGCGTTTGAGATTGGCATGGGGCAGGAGCAGGCGGTAAAGCAAATTCTGCAAAAAGAAGGTTACCAAAACATTTGCACCGTTTTGGATGCTTGTGGTATAATTAGGGTACTTACGGCAGTAAGGCCGTAGCCATGATGGAAAGGGGTTTTTTTAGTGGCAGTAAAAGCGGCAAAGCCGGATGCGTCTTCCGGTTTGACAGAAAAGCAAAAAGCGCTGCAAACAGCGATTGCACAGATAGAAAAGCAGTTTGGCCAAGGGGCAGTCATGAAGCTCGGTCAGGCGTCTACCATGAATGTTGAGGCGATCCCGACCGGGTCCATCGGCCTTGATATCGCTTTGGGAATTGGCGGAATGCCGCGCGGCCGAATCGTTGAGGTGTACGGGCCGGAATCTTCCGGTAAAACGACCGTTGCCCTCCAGGCTGTCGCACAGGCGCAGAAGATGGGCGGCGAAGCCGCTTTTATCGACGTTGAGCACGCGCTCGACCCGGTTTATGCCAAAGCGCTGGGCGTAGACATCGATTCGCTTCTTGTCTCTCAGCCGGACAGCGGCGAGCAGGCGCTTGAGATCGCCGAAGCGCTGGTGCGTTCCGGTGCCATTGACATCATTGTACTCGACTCGGTTGCCGCAATGGTCACCAAAGCGGAAATCGACGGCGAGATGGGTGACACACACGTTGGCCTTCTTGCACGGCTTATGTCGCAGGCGATGCGTAAGCTGACCGGCGTCATTGGTAAATCCAACTGTGTTGCCATTTTCATCAACCAGGTGCGTGAGAAGATCGGCGTTGTGTACGGAAACCCGGAAACCACACCGGGCGGCCGTGCGCTCAAGTTCTATTCTTCTGTTCGAATTGAAGTGCGCAAAGGCGAAGCACTTAAGAGCGGCAGTGAGATCATTGGAAACCGCTGTAAGTGTAAGATCGTCAAAAACAAGGTCGCGCCGCCGTTCAAAGAGGCGGAGTTTGATATTATGTACGGTGAAGGTTGTTCGGTGGAAGGCGAGATTGTCGATCTCGGCGTCGCGCTGGATATCATCAACCGCAGCGGTGCGTGGTTCAGTTACAACGGCGAGCGTCTGGGCCAGGGCCGTGACAATGCCAAGGAGTTTATCCGTAACAATCCGGATTTGAAAGAAGAACTCCTCAAAAAAATCATGGAAAACAAAGACCAGCTGGTCATGAGTTCCAAAAAAGCGAAGAAGGAAGCGGCTCAGAAAGCCGCGCTGGCGGAAAAAGCAGCGCCTGCTCCCGCACCTGCTTCCGAGCCGAAGGCAGCGCCGGCTGAACCGAAAAAGGTGAAATCGGTCACAGTGGAAGCAGACGAAGCGGACTTTGACGTATAATGAAAATCACAGCAATTTCGCGGGTGAAAGGCACCCGCTATAAAATCGATGTGGACGGGGAATACTGGTATATCCTCGATGCGGAGATCATTGCTCAGTTTGGGTTTCAGCCGGACTGCGAGGTGGATGAGCAGACCCTTTTGGAAGCGAGAAATACGGTGGACCGCCGCCGCGCAAGAGAGCGGGCTCTTTACCTGCTCACCAGCCGTGACCATTCGGCCGGAGAGCTGCTGGAAAAGCTTTCCCGGAATGTCAGTGAGGAAATTGCTCTGGAAACGGTAGTGCACATGCAGCAGCTGGGGCTTGTCAATGATGAGGCTTATGCGGAGAAACTTGCGCGTTACCTGCTTACGGTCAAGCGTTATGGCGCGTTTCGCACCAGACAGGAGATGCGAAAGAAGCACTTGGCGGATGAACTCATTGACGCGGCGCTGGAAAACGCGCTGGATGAACATGACCCTTGTGACGCGGTGCGGGAGCTGATTGAGCGGAAGTACCTTCGTTATACGGGCGACCGGAAAGGGCGGCAGAAGATTATCGCCGCGCTCACCCGTCTGGGACATCGTTATGGGGATATCCGCACTGTTTTGGAGGAATATCCGCTGGAAGAGGAACAGTCGGAAGAAGAGTCGTATTTTTGAATTTTTTCCGGTTTGGATACATAAAGTGATAGCATAAGAGGAGAATGAAAAACTATATGGCAGTGAAAGTGGGAATCGTTTCGCTGGGGTGCCCTAAAAATCAGGTGGATGCCGAACAGCTCTTTGGGCGGCTCAAGCAGGCCGGATATGAGCTGGTAGGGGACGCGGCTCTGGCGGACGTCGCCATCATCAATACCTGCGGGTTCATTGAAAGCGCGAAGCAGGAGTCCATCGATGAAATCCTGTCCTTCTGTACCCTGAAAGGAGAAGGGCAGATCAAGCACGTCATCATCACCGGCTGTCTTGCGGAGCGTTACCGTGAGGAAGTGTTAAAGGAAATTCCGGAGGCGGACGCAGTTGTCGGCATTGGGTGCAACGGAGATATTTGTAAGGTTGTGGAACGTGTGCTTGCCGGTGAGCAGTTTACCTGCACCGCGGAAAAGACCGCGCTCCCGCTGGAAGGGGAACGTGTGCTGACCACCCTGCCGTATTACGCGTATTTAAAGGTGGCGGAAGGATGCAGCAACTGCTGCACCTACTGTGCCATTCCGTCCATCCGCGGGCCTTTCCGCAGCCGCAGGATGGAAGATGTTATAAAAGAAGCGGAGTCGCTGGCGCGGGACGGCATCAAGGAGTTGGTCGTTGTCGCGCAGGACACCACCCGTTACGGCGAGGATTTGTACGGAGCTTCCGCTTTGCCGGAACTGCTCCGCCGTCTGTGCCGGATTGATGGCTTCGAGTGGGTTCGCCTGCTCTATTGTTATCCGGAACGGATTACCGACGAATTGCTGGATGTTATCGCTTCCGAGCCGAAAGCGGCAAAGTATCTTGATATTCCCATTCAGCATGCGGATGCCGATGTGTTAAAGGCGATGAACCGCACCGGGGACTTTGACTGGCTGCTTTCTCTGGTGAAAAGAATCCGCGAAAAGGTGCCGGGGATCACCCTGCGCACCACGCTGATCGCCGGGTTCCCGGGTGAGACCGAACAGCAGTTTGAAACACTGGTGGAATTTGTGAAACAGGCGAAGTTTGAACGTCTCGGCTGTTTTGCTTATTCGCAGGAAGAGAACACCCCGGCCGGCAGAATGCCGAACCAGCTTTCTGAAGAGGTCAAAGAGCGCCGGGCGGAGCTGGTCATGCTGGAACAGATGCGCATTCACGATGCGTACAACGCCGCGAAAGTGGGCCAGAAGCTCCGTGTGGTGACTGAGGGTTACGACCGTTACGGGGAAATTTATTTTGGCCGCAGTGAAGCGGATGCGCCGGATATTGACGGCAAGGTGTTTTTCTCCAGCGGGGAAAAGCACGCAATGGGTGATTTTGTCATGGTTGAGGTCGACGATGTCATGGATTACGACCTGATTGGCCATGTCGTGGAATGATCTGGGTATGATGAACGTTGGGGGAAGAGTCTTGTGAATACACCGAATAAGCTAACGCTTTTGCGTATTATTTTAGTGCCGTTTTTCATTCTGTTTCTTTTGTGGGAGCAGGTGCCGTACCACACCCTTTGGGCGCTCATTCTGTTTGCGGTCGCTTCGTTTACCGACCTGCTGGACGGAAAAATCGCCCGCCGGCAGGATATTGTCACCAATTTCGGGAAATTTCTTGACCCGCTTGCGGATAAAGTCCTTGTCATTTCCGGCCTGATCTGCTTTGTTCAGATGGGCCTTGTGGATGCCGCGGCGGTCATCATCATTGTCGCGCGTGAATTCTTAGTGACCTCCATCCGTCTGGTTGCGGCGGATAACGGGCATGTGATCGCGGCAAGCGGGCTTGGAAAACTCAAGACCGCGTTCACCATGGTGGCGATGGTGGGAATCATGTTCCTGTGTATTCTGGCGGAGTTCGCTGTACTCCCGGTAGGTTTCCCGTTGGTCTTGGTGAGCGAGGTGCTCATCTGGGTTGCTGTTGTGCTCACGTTGATTTCCGGCATTGATTACCTGGTCAAAAACCGCGCGTGTATCAATACAAAAAAATAGCGCTGCCCTCTTGCGCCTGCAAAAGCAGTGTGATATATTATATACATAAATTGTATAGTTCCTGTGACCCGCAGAAGAGTAGTCTGAAAACAGGCGCGGCAGAGAGCCCGGTTCGTTGGCTGAGAGACCGGACGGCGCCGGCGGACGAATGTGCGCTGCGGAGAGGGGCTGCGCTTTGCCGGCGTTACAGGCGTTTTGAGTGATAAAACGAAGTGGAACCGCGGAAAACCGCCTTCGCAGCCTTGTGCTGGAAGGCGGTTCTTTTGTTGGTGAATGATCGCCGGTATGATGTGTAAATAAGGAGGGCGAATATGTTTGACCGGCTCAGATATGATATAAATGCGATCAAAGAGCGTGATCCGGCTGCCCGCAGTTCGGCAGAGGTGTTTTTGCTGTATTCGGGGCTGCACGCGCTCATCTATTATCGGTTTTCCCATTGGCTGTACCGGCATCACTGCCTGTTTCTGGCGCGTATGGTCAGCCAGTTCGCACGGTTTATGACCGGGGTGGAGATCCATCCGGGCGCGACGATCGGCAGGGGATTGTTTATCGACCACGGCAGCGGCGTTGTCATTGGTGAAACGGCGATTATCGGCGATAACTGCACCATTTATCAGGGCGTTACGCTGGGCGGTACCGGTAAGGACCATGGCAAACGCCATCCAACGCTGGAAGACAATGTTTTGATCGGAAGCGGCGCCAAAGTGCTGGGGCCGTTTACCGTGGGGGCGAATTCCCGTATTGCGGCCGGCGCCGTTGTGTTGGATGAAGTACCGCCGAATGCCACAGCAGTCGGTGTGCCGGCACGTGTGGTGCGTGTCAACGGCCGAAAGGTAGACAGCGATATGGACCAGGTCCACATTCCGGACCCGGTTTCGCAGGAGCTTTGCCGTCTGCGCGGAATGATTGAACAGCTGGAAAAGGAAGTAAAACTGCTTAAAACCAATAAAGGAGAGGGACAGCATGAAGATTTATAATACCCTGACAAGAGAGTTACAGGAGTTTGTACCGATTACACCGGGCAAGGTAAAAATTTACGCCTGCGGGCCGACGGTTTATAACTATATCCACATTGGAAATGCGCGCCCGATCTGCGTGTTTGACGTGCTCCGACGCTATCTGGAGTATCGCGGATATGAAGTAAAATACGTTCAGAATTACACCGATGTGGACGATAAAATCATTAAAAAAGCAAACGAGGAAGGCGTTGCGGCTTCTGAAATCTCTGAGCGGTTTATTGCGGAGTACCAGACCGATGCCCGCGGCCTGAATGTGCGTGAAGCCAGCGTTCATCCGCAGGTGACAAAAAGCATGGATATGATCATTGACTTTGTCAAAGGGTTGGTGGAAAGCGGCCATGCGTATGAGTCCAACGGGGATGTTTACTTTAAGGTGGACACCTTCGGTGAATACGGCAAACTTTCTCACATGCCCCTGGAGGATCTGCAGGCCGGCGCGCGGATCGACGCGCACGAACAGAAATTAAACCCTATGGACTTTGCCCTTTGGAAAGCGGCGAAGCCGGGTGAACCGTACTGGGATTCCCCGTGGGGCAAGGGCCGCCCCGGCTGGCACATTGAATGTTCTGCCATGGCGAAAAATTATTTGGCGGATACCATTGACATCCACTGCGGCGGGCAGGACCTCATCTTCCCGCACCACGAAAACGAGATCGCGCAGAGCGAGTGCGGCAACGGTGTTCCGTTTGCCCGTTATTGGATGCACAACGGCTACATCAATGTGGATAACCGCAAAATGTCCAAATCGCTGGGTAACTTCTTTACCGTGCGTGAGGTGGCGGAAAAATTCGGTTATGAGCCCATCCGTTTCTTGATGCTCCAAGCGCATTACCGCAGCCAGATCAACTACAATCTTGAGATCATGGAGCAGTGCAAAGCGTCGCTCGAACGGCTCTACAACTGCCGTGAGAGTATGGAGTACGCCCTTGAGAAAGCGCAGAGCGGGGCGTTTACCGAAGAGCAGAAACAGGCCCTGTTAAAACGGAAGGATCAGTTTATCCGCGCGATGGACGATGACCTCAACACGGCTGACGCGATCTCCGCCTTGTTTGAGCTGGTGCGTGACATCAACCAGCTCACTTCCGGAAACGAGCTTGCGGGCAAAGAGCACATTGCGTTTGCCAAAGGCATTTTTGACGAGTTCTGCAATGTGCTGGGACTGCTGTACCAGAAGAAAGACAATGAGATCCCGCAGGAGATCCTTGATCTGGTGGAAGAGCGCAAACAGGCCCGTAAGGCGAAAGACTTTGCCAAAGCGGATGCTCTGCGTGATCAGATCGCTTCGATGGGTTATCTGGTAGAGGAAACCAGACAGGGAACCAAGGTGACGAAGAAATAACATTCTCAATTAGCCGCGATTTGACAGGATGCGGAAGAATGAGAAACAGCATAAAAAACGGTGCGGCTTTTTAAAAAAGCGCACCGTTTTGATTTTGTAAAGACTTGCAGGCAGTATCAAGTTCTGCCTTACTCCTCTGCAAAGAAATTTATGGTGTAATCGCCCAAACGAATGATGAGGGTCGGGTCTTGGCTGCCGTCTTGGTAGGTGGTCATTGCCACGACCGCGACACCTTCTGTTCCATCAATCTTGATTTCGTAAATCGAGGATTTGGGGTCTGTTGTGCTGAGCTGGTAGGTTCCTGTGTAGTTTTTTTGACTTGTCTCATCGGTAAGTGCCAAATTGCCCTGCTCGGCTTCGCAGATCAGTTTGATTTGTTTTGCGGCATCCAGCGTACTGCTGCCCCGCTCCCCATAAGCGATTACCTGGCCGTTTACATCCATGCTCTGCACAGAGGTCATGCCCCAGTCATAATCCTCAATGTTGGGTACGGTTTCATTCCTGCATCCGGTCAAGCAGACAAACAGCAGGGCGGACAGACAGATGACTGCTTTTTTCATTTTATTTTTTTACCTCATTTTTTGCGGGTTTTGTAAAGACCGACCGCGGATATAATGGCTGCGATGATAGCGGTTATCAGTGCGCCGATGTTTAAAGAGAGGCTTGAAACGTAAATATCGGTCGGACCGTCGTATCCGCCGATGACAGAGGAATCGGCGTGCATCTCATTCATGCTGAACCAATACTGAATCAGGCCGGTAAGCTCATACAGCAGAGCCAGAACGACGATTATCCCCAGAATGATGAAAACCGTACGCCATATTTTTCTTTGCTGTTCACAGCGCCTTGCGAACTGTTCGTTTAACAGCTCCAGCTTGGCGGCAATCGCCCTTAGTTCATCTTTTTCATCCGGGGTTTCATCAGGCTTCAGCGGTTCACCCAAAAGAACATTCACGGAACTATCCAGTTCCTGTGCGATGCGTATCAGCATTTCCGAATCCGGCACCGATGTTCCTTTTTCCCACTTGGAAACAGTTTGCCGCACGACATGCAGTTTGAGCGCCAGCTCCTGTTGGGAAAGTCCTTTCGTTTTTCGAAGATGTTTTAAATTGTCGCTCAGCATATCCATCAACCTCCGTTGTTCTTCAATTATATGCAAAATTCCTTGTTGCTTCAAGCAACGCATGTTAACATTAGAGGTTAAAAGCTGTGTGATATGGCAGAAAAAAGGCACGAACAGAAAGGTTCGTGCCTTACATTGTTTTGTATAACGGTTTTGCGGCTGCTGACTGTTTTTGGATGAACACACGGCTTGCTGTCCGCTGTCAGATCAGCAGATAGAAGATGCCGAGAATGAGCTCAGCGTCCGCACCTTCGTTGAGCAGAAGCAGTAACAGCCCAATAAGCAGCAGCTGGTCGCTTTCCAGCCCAAGCCGTTTGGCAATTCCCTCAAACGCTCCGGAAGAGAAAAACGATTCTCCTTGTGGAGCTGACGGATGCATAGAACGCGGCGGGGCGTTTCCGCTTCGGGCTTGAGAGGTTGCCTGAGACTGGGGTTGAGAGAACAGGTTTCCCGCATTATTTTGGTTGGAAACCCTGTTTTGTCCGCCGGAATGCGGTGTCCGCCCCAGACGTTCGTTTGCCCGGCGCTGCATCTCCATCACCCGCTCGATGGCGTCCTGCTGCATAGCGCGCAGTTCTGCGTAGGTGTAATTTCGTTCCGGCATGTCTACTCACCACCAAATAAATTTCCCAGAATACCACTGTCCCGCAGCGCGGGAAGAATGGCCATCAGCTGCATGAGTCGGAGCGCTTCGTCCGCACGGTGCTGCCGGCTCTCTTTCAGGTGCGGTTTGAGCGCCCGAATCAGCGCCGTGTTTTTGTCATCGGTTTTCATCGACTGCATGATCGACTGCATTTTCATAAGCGCTCCGATATCCAGCCCGCCAAGGTCCAGTCCGCCGCCCTCTTTTGCTTGGCCGGATGACTGGGTGTTTCCGTTCTGCCCGAGCAATGAACTGATGGCGCTGAGATCCGGCGTGCTTTGATCCTCCTGCCCGCCCAGAATACCGGCGATCTGCTTTAGGTTCTCCTGCCCTTCGCTGGTACTCAGTATCTCTTGTAATTTTGCCACCAGATCATCCATTGATTATCCCTCCGTCAGTTTTCGGATGAGTTCCATCGCCTGCGGCGATTTCATCAGCTTTTCGGCAATTGCCGGGTCATTCAGCGCTTTTTTGAGCGAATCGTTTTTGGAAGCGGCGCCTTTGAGCAGATTGTCTGCGTTGCCGCTTTCGAGTGTTTTGCGCAGGGTGTTGGGGTCTGTCCCCAGTTTTTTGCCTGCCAGCTTGAGCAGGGCATTGAGCTGTGCTTCGGAAATTTCTTTTGCCATAAAAGATCTCCTCACTTTATAAAGCTATTCCCTATATTCTATTTCTATGCTACAATATTGGTGAATGATTCCCTCAAAGGAGGGCTGTTTATGAGGATTATCCTGCTTTCTGATACCCATGGGGATTTTTTCACAGCGCACGAGATCGTCAAGCGTCATCTGCGTGACGCCGATTGCTTCATTCATCTGGGTGATGGGTTTCGCGAATGGGAAGACCTGCGCGATCTTTACCCGGACAAACAGATGCTGTATTCCCGCGGCAACTGTGACCTGGGCAGTGATGAAAAAAGCGCCGGAACACTCAGCTGCGAGAATGGGCACAGGATTTTTTATACCCACGGTCATCTGTACCGGGTCAAATACGGGTTTGATGATTTGATGAAAGCCGCGCGTGACGCCGGGTGTGATATCGCGGTGTTCGGGCATACCCATCAGGCCTGCCGCTATTATGAGGACGGGCTTTACCTGATGAATCCGGGAAGCCCATGTTGCCCGCGGGATTCCAAACCGGGTTATGGTATGATTGATATTACAGACGCTGGCGTTGTATGCAACAATGTGGTCTGGAAACCGGGTGGAATGCGCTGACAGGCGTTTTTGCCGCCGCTTTAAAGTGAGGTGCCTTTTCTTGAAACCACAACGGCTTTTGTATCATCTGGAACCGCCGCGCGGCTGGATGAACGACCCAAACGGGCTGTGCTTTTTTAAAGGGAAATACCATGTGTTTTACCAGCATTATCCGGACGCGCCGGTGCATGGGACCATGTACTGGGGGCACGCGGTGACGGATGATTTTGTACACTGGGAACATCTCCCTATCGCGCTTTCGCCGGATATGCCCTACGAAAACGCAGGCGGCTGTTTTTCCGGAAGCGCCGTGGTGAAAGACGGTCTGCTGTATCTGTTTTACACGGGGGATGCGTCCTTCGGCGAGACGCAGGCGGTAGCGGTCAGTGAAGACGGCATTCGTTTTGAAAAGTACAGCGGCAATCCGGTCATCCCCGTTCCGCCGGAGGAGGGCAGCCGGGATTTCCGTGACCCGAAAGTCTCGTTCTTTGACGGATGCTACCACATGGTATGCGGAACCGGGAAGGACGGTATCGGGAAGGTGGTTCACTATACGTCGAGCGATCTGCTTCACTGGGATTATCAGGGCGTTCTGTTTGAAGGCGCGGACTACGGCCCGGTCATTGAATGCCCGGACTTTTTCCGCTTCGGCGATGAGTATGTCCTCTTCTTTTCCCGGATGGACCGTGCCTGTTACAGCACGGTTTTCGCGATTGGCGGGTTTGACGGAACGAAATTTACTCCGCGCGGGATTTATACACCGGAGACCGGCCCTCAGTTTTACGCGCCACAGAGTTTTGAGGCGCCGGACGGCAGGCGGGTTGTGATCGGCTGGCTGTATGACTGGAAACGCAGGCCGCACCCGGAGGATGACCGTGCGGGCGCGCTTACCATTCCGCGGGAGTTTACCATCAAAGACGGGAAACCCTGCCTGTTCCCGGTCAAAGAAGCGGCACACCTGCTTTCTGGGAGCGACCCGATGGTCGAGGTGCGCAAAACCAGCGTCACGGTGGGGCAGTACCTTCTGCCGCTGCCGGAAGGGATGATCCGCCCGCGGGTGGATATCCTGCGTGACAGCCGCACGCTGGAGGTCTTTTTAAACGGCGGAGAAGCCTGCTATACTGTCTGGTACGGGCGCTGAACAGGAAAAAAGCGGCTTTGGCCGCATAAATAAAGGAGTATGAACATGGAAGGATACAAACAGGAATTTATTGAGTTTATGGTAGAAAGCGACGTTCTTCGCTTTGGCGATTTCACCCTCAAAAGCGGACGCAAATCCCCGTTTTTCATGAATGCGGGACTGTATGTGACCGGCACCCAGTTAAGAAAACTGGGCGAGTATTACGCAAAGGCCATCCATGACAATTTTGGACTGGATTTTGACGTGCTGTTCGGGCCGGCGTACAAAGGCATCCCGCTTGCGGTCGCCACGACCATGGCCATCAGCGAGCTGTACGGCAAGGATGTGCGTTACTGCTCCAACCGCAAGGAAGCAAAAGACCACGGCGACGCGGGCATCCTGCTGGGAAGCCCCATCAAAGACGGTGACCGTGTGGTCATTATTGAGGATGTGACCACCTCCGGAAAATCCATTGAGGAGACCTTCCCCATCATTAAAGCGCAGGGGGATGTGACCATCAAAGGGTTGATCGTCTCGCTCAACCGGATGGAGCGCGGCAAAGGGGATAAATGCGCGCTGGATGAGATCAAAGACCTGTACGGATTTGACACCGCCGCGATCGTCAACATGGCGGAGGTGACCGAACACCTTTACAACCGTACCTGCAAAGGCCGTGTTGTCATTGACGATACCATCAAAGCTGCGATCGACGCGTATTACGCCCAGTACGGCGCGAAATAAACGGACATGCCGTAAGCCCGCCGGGATCATTCCCAGCGGGCTTGTTTTTTAAGTGTGGGCACGGCTGTTTGCGGCCGGTTTTGCTTGCCTCCAAATTGTGAGCCGTGTTATAATCAGACAAACAGAAAGGAGCGGTTTTATGGGAATCACCTACCAGACCTACGGGGAATGCCCGTTTGTCAAACAAAACACATTTTTACACCAAACGCCGGAAGACGCGCCGCTTCCTGTTTATCAGGAGATTTGCGGCCGTCTGCCAAGACCCGTTTGGGACGGGCATGAGGACGTGCTGCGCTGTTATGATTACGCCTGGCAAACTGCGTTCGGCAATCTCCGCCGGCCTAAGCCGGGGGCAGGGTATGTGTCCAATTTCATTGACACGGCGTTTAACGGTTGTTTTTTCATGTGGGATACGGCGTTCATCACCATGTTTGGGAAATATGCCGCTCACGTGTTCAATTTTCAGAAGTCGCTGGATAATCTTTATTCCCATCAGCACCCGAACGGATTCATCTGCCGGGAGATTTACGAGGATGAACTGGGCGAGAGCTTTCATATGTACGACCCTTCTTCCACCGGCCCGAATATTCTGGCCTGGAGCGAGTGGCAGTACTTTGTGCAGACGGGCGACCTTGACCGTTTGGAACGGGTGTTTGACCCCATTCTCGCCTATCATTTGTGGATGAAGGAGAACCGCACCTGGCGGGATGGCACCTACTATTCCTCCGGCTGGGGCTGTGGGATGGATAATATGCCGCGGATGCAGCCCGGTTACAATGTGATGTTTTCCCACGGGCATATGGTCTGGGTGGACGCCTGCATCCAGGCGGTCATTTCGGCAAAACATCTTGTAAAGATGGCGCGGCTGCTCCACCGGGAAGAGGATGTCAAAGAGCTTGCGCAGGAGGCTGAGACCCTCTCCCAATTTATCAACGAACAGCTTTGGGATGAGAAAGAGAGCTTCTATTTTGACCTTTGGAAAAACGGGCAGCTCAACCATGTGAAGACCATCGGCTCCTACTGGGCGCTGCTTGCTGATCTGGTGCCGGACGATCGTCTCGCGCCGTTTTTGACGCATCTCAAAAACCCCAAGGAGTTTGACCGCCCGCACCGGGTTCCGTCCATTTCCGCGGATACACCGGGGTATCAGCCGGGCGGGGATTACTGGTGCGGCTCGGTCTGGGCGCCGACCAACTACATGCTCCTGCGCGGGCTGGAGCGGGTCGGCCGAGATGAGCTCGCGTATGAGATCGCCTGCAATCATCTGGAACAGGTGGTCAAGGTGTTTTGCAAAACGGGCACGCTGTGGGAAAACTACGCGCCGGAATCGACCGAACACGGCAGCCACTCCCGCCCGAACTTTGTGGGGTGGACTGGGCTTGTTCCTATCGCAGTGTTATTTGAGTATGTGTTCGGCATCCGTCCGGATTATGAGCGGAACAGGATCGTCTGGCAGATCCGCCGCACCGAACGGCATGGCGTGGAGCATTATCCTTTCGGCGAGGCGGATGTCACCCTCATCTGCGCACAGCACTGTGCCGGAGAGCGGCCGGAGGTTACAGTGGAAAGCAGTATCCCGGTTACGGTTGAAGTTCATTGCGGCGCCGATGTGTTTGAGGTCCGCAGCCGGTAAAACTGCCCAATTGCTTTATTAGGACAGATCAAACACTTTTAAAATGAAAAAGACGGCTGATTCAGCCGTCTTCTTTTTTGCAGAACGATTTATTTTACAGGGTCGATCCTCATGGAAATATCAAAGCATTTGACCGAATGGGTCAGCGCGCCGAGCGAGATGATATCCACCCCGGTTTCCGCTACCTCGCGGATGTTTTCGTGTGTGACATTGCCGGATGCCTCCAGCTTTGCGCGCCCGGCTGTGATCTCCACCGCCTTTTTCATGGTGGCGCAGTCCATATTGTCCAGCATGATGACATCGGCTTTTACCGCGAGCGCTTCTTCCAGCTCTTCCAGGGTTCTGGTCTCCACCTCGATCTTCACCATGTGCCCAACTTTGGACCGAAGCGCTTCGACTGCTTTGGTGAGTGAGCCGTAGGCGTCGATGTGGTTGTCCTTAAGCATAGCCGCGTCGCTCAAATTATAGCGGTGGTTGACGCCGCCGCCCGCGACGACCGCGTATTTCTGAAGCGGGCGCAAACCGGGCAGAGTCTTACGGGTTTCCGCAATGGTTGCTCTCGTACCTTTGATGAGGTCGACGCATTTGCGGGTTTCGGTTGCGATGCCGGACATATGCTGCATGAGGTTGAGTGCGGTGCGCTCTCCTTTGAGCAGCGCAGCGGTACTGCCGCGCATTTCAGCGATCACATCGCCCTTTTTAACCGTTTCACCGTCTTTTTTAAAGATGGTGAAGGTCACGTCTGCGTCCAGTAGTTCGAATACACGCATACCGATCTCAATGCCGGCAACGACCCCTTCGTCTTTTGAGATGAGCCGCGCCGTGGAAACGCTGCCATCCGGAATCAGATAATCGGTGGTCACGTCAATGTAGTTGATGTCCTCGCTGATTGCGCGCTTGATGAGGTCATCAATGTAAAACTGAGGAAGTTTCATTTGATCCGCTCCTGTTTTCTGTATTTCGTTAAATAACTTCTTTCAAGATGAGGTATCCTACCGTTGTGAGGGAACGCGCCTCAACAAAATCCGGTGTCACTTCAAAACCGCCGTGGTTGAGAAGGTGCTTAAGCTCCTTGAGGCGTTCAAATCCGCGGACGGCTTCTGCCGGATCCGAGATGACAAAATGCGCTTTTTGCATAATGGAACGCACTTCAGTGCGGATGCCTTTCGGCAGCGGAGCGCCGGAGGTGGTATCCGGAAAATCAAACGGGATGATTTCCGGCAGAGTACCTTCCAAACGGCGGTTGATCTCGTTCGCGGCCTGGTGGGAGAAAACCAGCGCTTCCAGCAGGGAGTTGCTTGCCAAACGGTTGTTTCCGTGCACGCCGGTGTGGGAGCATTCGCCCGCCGCAAACAGGCCGTCAATGGTGGTTTCCGCGTTGAGATCCACGTCAATTCCGCCCATGAGATAATGCTGACAGGGATAGACCGGAATGAGGTCTTTGGTCATATCATAGCCCTGATCAAGCAGGTTTTTGTAGATCATCGGGAACCGCCCGCGGATAAAATCGGCCGGTTTATAGGTAATGTCAAGATAAAACTTGTCGCTTCCGACCCGTTTTTGTTCTTCCATGATGGCGTGGGAGACAACGTCGCGCGGGGCGAGCTCCAAACGTTCATCATACAGGTGCATGAACCGTTCTTTGTTGCAGTTGAGCAGATATGCGCCTTCTCCGCGGACCGATTCGGAAACGAGGAAGCATTCCCGCGTATGAGCATTTGCGAATGCCGTGGGGTGAAACTGTACCAGATGCAGATTTTTGATTTTCGCGCCCAGACGGTAGGCAAGAGTGATACCGTCCCCCGTGGCGATTTTGGAATTGGTGGTGTATTTGTACACCCGCCCGATTCCACCGGTTGCGAGCAGGCAGAAATGGGAAGCAACGTATTCATGGCGGTTTTCCGCAACATTTAGAACATCCAGGCTGAAGCCATGCGCGGTTTTTTGCAGATCGCACACCATGGCGTTTTCCATGATGGTCACGTTTGGCAGTTTCTGGACCGCCGCGAGCAGTTTTTCCACGATCTCGCGCCCGGTGCAGTCCTGGTGGTGGAGAATACGCGGTTTGGAGTGCCCGCCTTCCAGGGTCAAATGGATTTTTCCCTGTGCGTCTCGGTCAAAGTCAACGTCATAATTCATCAGGTTGCGGACTTCATTCGGCCCCTGATTGACCAGAAGCTTTAAAGAGTCCGGGTTGTTTTTGAATCCGCCGGCGATGAGAGAGTCGTTTAAGTGGGATGCGATGCTGTCGTCTGTTTCGTCAATAACCGCTGCGACTCCGCCCTGCGCGAGAGAGGAGTTGCTCAGCGTGAGCTGGCGTTTGCAAAGCAGAAGCACTTTGGTTTCCGGTTTGAGGTTCAGCGTGCAGTAAAGCCCTGCAACACCCGTTCCGACGACAATAACGTCGTAATTTTTGTACACTGTGTTCACCTTCAGATTGTTTTTCGCGGCAGTGCCGCTTTGGGTTTGTTTCGGCTTGTTTATTCTTAAAAAAGTTTAAACTTATTCCAGTATATCATAAAAATAAATAATTCGCATTAATATTTTAAAATTATTTTATTTTTGCGGGTGTGTGCAGTGCTTTTCGTTTAAAGCCCGGGCCGATGCCCATAATAATGTAAAGAACGGCACTGCCCGGCATCAGTGCCTTAACTTGACAATTCTAGGGGAACAAGCTACACTTAATATTGTATTCGTTTGTTCGGTTTTGATCGATGACCGCGTTTTTTGATTCAACATTACATTCCTTTTATAAAAAACGCAGTGCCGCTTTCATGGGTAAAAAGCTGTTTGGAGACTTTTTTCCGCTGGCGGTTTTTAAAAAAGAGACGGCTCTGAAACTGGTTTTTACAGGTGTATTCTATCTGTTTTTATGCCTGTTTGGTTTTTTGTGTTTTTCTGCCGTTTCGTCTGTATCGGAAAGACTGTTTTTAAAAAATGAATCAAATATTACAAGAAAAGAGGATTCTATGGCAGAATTAAGGGAACTTGCCGGTATACCGGCACAGAATGACCCGCAGGCACCGGAAGCTGCGGTAAAAGCAAAGAAAACGCCGGGAAGACGCCGCACAGGGACGAAGAGTGCGGCCAAAACCACCGGCACAAAAACACAAAAAGCATCGAAGTCAGCGGCAAAAAGCGCGAAGAAAGCATCGTCAGAAGCAGAGTCGGCGCAGGCTCAAGGCGCACGCGCTTCTTCCAGCACAAAACGGCGCAGCGGTCGTACAACAAAAGAACGGCGTAAAACGCCTGTTCGCATTATCCCGCTTGGGGGCTTGAATGAGATCGGAAAAAACATGACCTGTTACGAATGCGGGCAGGATATGTTCATTGTTGACTGCGGCCTTGCTTTTCCAGACGCCGATATGTTGGGCGTAGACCTTGTTATCCCGGATTTTACCTATGTGGAAAAGAATGTTGACCGTTTGCGCGGCATCTTTCTTACTCACGGGCATGAAGACCACATCGGCGGGCTTGCCTACCTCCTCAAAAAGGTGAATGTGCCCATCTACGGCACCCGTCTCACCCTTGGGCTTGTGGAAGGGAAACTGCGTGAGCACGGTCTTCTCCGTTCGGCGAACCTCAATGTGATTAAACCGAAAGATATGATCAAGATGGGCTGTATGTCGGTCGAGGTTATCCGTGTAAACCACTCCATTCCGGATGCGGTGGCGTTCGCTGTTTATACTCCTGCCGGTGTGATCGTCCAGACGGGTGACTTTAAAGTGGACTTTTCACCCATTCAGGGCGAAATCATTGACCTTGCCCGTTTCGCGGAACTCGGCAACCGCGGTGTGCTTTGTTTGCTTGCGGATTCCACCAATGCGGAACGCCCGGGCGCTACTATGAGTGAGCGGCGGGTCGGCGAGTCGTTTGAGCGCCTGTTCAAGCAGGCGGAAAATCGCCGTATTATCATCGCGACCTTTTCTTCCAACATCCACAGGGTTCAGCAGATTGTGGACAACGCGGTGCGTTTGGGCCGAAAGATCGCTGTTTCCGGCCGAAGCATGGTCAATGTGGTCAATGTTGCCATTGAGCTTGGTTATCTGCAGATTCCGGATGGTATTATGATCGACATTGACGCGATCAACCGTTATCCGGATGAAAAGCTCATCATCATCACCACCGGAAGCCAGGGTGAGCCAATGTCTGCGCTTTCCCGAATGGCGAGCGGCGAACACAGAAAAGTCTCGGTTTCGTCGGATGATTTTATCATCATTTCCGCAACGCCGATCCCGGGCAACGAAAAACATGTTAACCGGGTAATCAACGAACTGATGCGCCTTGGCGCGGAGGTCGTTTTTGAAAAGATGTATGAGGTCCATGTATCCGGCCACGCTTGTCAGGATGATTTGAAGCTCATGCTGTCACTGGTTAAACCGAAATTTTTCCTGCCGGTACATGGTGAATATAAACATTTGAAAAAACACAGCCAGCTTGCGCAGATGGTGGGAATCCCGCCTTCCAACATCCTGATTGGGGATATCGGTCAGGTGATCGAATTGGACGGTGTTGAGATGAAGGTCACCGGAACCGTTCCGTCCGGGCGTGTCTTTGTAGATGGTTACGGCGTGGGCGATGTCGGTTCGATTGTTTTGAGGGACCGCAAGCATCTGGCACAGGACGGCCTTATCATTGTTGTCGTCACCATGGATGGATTGACCGGTCAGGTCGTAGCGGGGCCGGACATCGTATCCCGCGGTTTTGTGTATGTGCGTGAATCGGAAGAGCTTATGGATGAAGCAAAATCACGTGTGTATCAGGTGCTTGACAGCTGCATGCAGAATTCGGTACGTGAATGGGGTGTGATCAAGACTTCCATTAAAGATGATCTTTCCAACTTTATTTACAAAAAGACCAAACGCGCGCCAATGATCCTTCCAATTATTATGGAAATCTGATTTTGGCAGAATGTAGTTGAAACCGTCGGCCTTATGTTGTAAAATAAAGGGTACAATATGATGAAAAACTGAGGTGGATGAGGAATGGGTCCGAGGAAGTTATGGCAAATCAGGGTGAGTCTACTTGTTTTGCTGCTGATCAGCGGGGCATTGCTTGTCGCCTCTTTTTTGTTGCACGACAATTTTGTCTGGCTGTTTACCATCCTGTTTGTTTTGGTTTGTGTAGGCGTGATTATCCGTTATCGGTTTATGAGGCGGGATGCTTACCGTTTTTTGGAAAACGTTGCGCATACCCTGGGTTCGAGCGAACACGGCATCCTCAACCATTTTCCTCTTCCAGTGCTAATGGTTGGCGCGAAACGAGAGGTCCTTTGGTACAACGGGCTGTTTCGTTCCAATGTATTGGGTGATTATGATATTTACGGCAGTACGCTTGATGAGATCACCCAAACGCCGGTGGAGAGCTTTTATCTTCCAAACGGCGTGGATTTGAGTTACTCCGGCAAACATTATACAGTTTATGGGTTCCGTTCGGAATCCCGGAAACAGACGGTGGATATCCTTTATTTTGTGGATAATACCATGCTCAAAAACATTGCGGCGGAATACCGCCTGTCCCGCCCCGCGGTAATGATTCTGGTCATCGACAACTACGATGAACTGGTCCAGAACGCAAAAGAAAGTGAAAAATCGCAGATTTTGGGCGAGATTGATACGGCGATTGAGCAGTATTTCGCCGAGACCAACGGGTTTGTCCGCCGGTTTTCACAGGATCGGTATATTGCCATGGTGGAACGGCGGCACTTGGATAAGATTATAGAAAGCCGTTTCTCGCTGCTTGACCATACCCGTAAGATCATTGCAAACGAACGTGTCCCGGCCACTCTGTCCATTGGTGTTGGCTGTGAAGGAAAGACCATGGGTGAAAATGAAGCGGCTGCGCGTCAGTCGCTGGATATGGCGCTCGGCCGCGGCGGAGATCAGGCAGTTGTAAAAACACTGAATGGTTACGATTTTTACGGCGGCATTTCCAAAGGGATTGAAAAACATACCCGCGTGAAGAGCCGCATTATTGCCACAGCGATGCTTGAACTCATCGAAACCTGCGAAAACGTGATCGTCATGGGGCACCGCGCTTCGGACCTTGACGCCATCGGCAGCGCGGTTGCGCTCGCTCAGGCGATCCGCAGACTCGGCCGCCCGGCGATCGTTGCGGTCGACCGGAAGACGACGCTTGCTTCTTCCCTCATCAACCGTGTGAGCGAAAGCGGCAACGAGAACCTGTTCGTCCACCCGGATATTGCGAAGGACTATGTCAGCCGCCGTACCCTGCTCATCATTGTGGACACCCACAGCCCTACGTTTGTTGAATCGCCGGAACTTTACCGGATGTGTAAAAACGTGGTGGTCATTGACCATCATCGCAAGCTGGTCACTCACATTGATAACGCGGTCGTTTTTCACCACGAGCCGTTTGCATCGTCTACATCGGAAATGGTCACCGAGCTTTTGCAGTATTTCGGCGACCGCTGCCGTCCTACTCGGGAGGATGCGGAAGCGCTTCTGTCCGGCATTATGCTGGATACCCGCAACTTTGTCATCCGAACCGGTGTGCGCACCTTTGAAGCGGCAGCTTATCTGCGGCGGGTCGGCGCGGATACCGTTGCTGTGCGCAAGCTCTTTTCCAGTACGATGGACGACTACCAGCGCCGTTCCAGCCTGGTGCAGAACGCGGAAATTTATCGCAACTGCGCAATCGCGGTAAGCGAGAGGAGTTTTGATGATATACGAATCGTTGCGCCGCAGGCGGCTGATGAGCTGCTTGGCATCACGGAAGTAGACGCTTCGTTTGTCATCTATAACACCGGAAATGATATGAGCATTTCTGCCCGTTCAATGGGGGATATCAATGTTCAGGTTGTTATGGAATATCTGGGCGGCGGCGGTCATCATACCATGGCGGGCGCGCAGCTCAAAGGGGTAACGGCGGAAGAGGCAAAAGCGCAGTTGATGAAAGCAATCGACCAGTACCATGAAAGCCATTCGCTTGAAACCAATCTGCTTTAATCGATGAATGGATTATTTCGCAGATTTCTCATAGAGATAAGGAGGAACATATCATGAAAGTTATTTTGAAACAGGATGTAAAAGGCACCGGAAAAGCAGGCGACCTTGTCAATGTAGCGGACGGATACGCACAGAATTTTCTGATTAAACGCGGCCTTGCGGTGGAAGCAAACGCCCAGGCGCTGAATGAAAAGAAAGCGAAAGACGCTTCCAAACAGCATCACGAGGCGGTTGAGCTTCAGAATGCGAAAGACATGGCGGCGCAGCTTTCCGGTAAAACGGTAAAGGTAACCGCAAAGGCGGGCGCAAACGGAAAATTGTTTGGCTCGGTTACTGCCAAGGAGGTTTCCGCCGCGATAAAAGCGCAGTACAATATGGAAATCGACAAACGCAAAATCGTTCTTTCGCAGGATATTAAAGGTTATGGTGTGTTTTCTTGTGAGATCAAGCTGCATACAGGAGTTTCCGCAAAGATCAATGTGGAAGTCGTTGAGGGATAATCATGGCTGACACACAAATGCTTTCGCTGGAAACGGGCGCGGCACTTCCGCACAGCGTAGAGGCGGAGCAGTCGGTGCTGGGCGCAATTTTGCTGGACCCGGGGTGTATCTCTACAGCGCTTGAGTACATCAAAAGCGATTCGTTTTACTTAAAACAGCATCAGCAGTTGTTTTCGCTGATGATCTCCATGTTTTCCACGGCAAAATCCATTGACTATGTGACGGTGCTCAACGAAGCGGTTGCCGCGCAGATTTTTGATTCAGAGCAGTCGGCAAAGGTTTATCTTGCCCAGCTGATGGAACTTGTTCCGTCCACTGCCAATGTGGAGAGTTACTGCCGTATCGTGCAGGAGCGGCACTATCTGCGTTCACTCATGCAGGTGGCGCACGAGATTATTGACAGCGTCAATGAGTCACAGGGAGATGCGAAAAATCTGCTTGACCTTGCGGAACAGCGGATTTTTGATATCCGTCAGGGGCGGGACGCAACCGGCCTGACGAAAATCAACGACGTCATTATACAAGCCTATGACCAGCTGCAGAAGCTCAGTTCCGAAGACCGCAACCAGTACCTCGGCCTGAAAACAGGCTTTTCCGCGTTGGACCGAATTACGACTGGGCTGAACAAGTCTGATCTTATCTTGATTGCGGCCCGTCCTGCTATGGGAAAGACGGCGTTTGTACTGAATATTGCGTCTAATGTTGCCAAACTTTCCGGAAAGCAGGTTGCCATTTTCTCTTTGGAAATGTCAAAAGAACAGCTGGTCAGCCGTATGCTTTCCAGTGAGGCGCGTATCTCCGGCCACAATTTGCGGATGGGTACGCTCAGTACAGAAGAATGGGTTCGCCTTGCTTCTGCTGCGGAAATTTTGTCGCAGACGGAAATTTATCTGGATGATATTCCAAGCGCCACGGTAGCGGATATGAAAGCAAAGCTTCGCCGCCTTCCGAATCTGGGGCTTGTTGTCATCGACTATTTGCAGCTTATGACCACCGGGCGCCGCAATGACAACCGTGTGCAGGAAGTTGCGGAAATCACCCGTAATTTGAAGATTATGGCAAAGGAACTGAATGTTCCGGTCATCACTCTTTCCCAGCTTTCCCGTTCGCCGGACTCCAGAACCGACCATCGCCCCATGCTTTCTGACCTGCGTGAATCGGGTTCGATTGAGCAGGACGCGGATATCGTCATGTTTCTTTACCGCGATGCGTACTACAATGACGATTCGGAAGAGCAGAATATAGCGGAGTGTATCGTTGCCAAAAACCGTCACGGTGAGACGGATACGGTGCGTTTGCATTGGGACGGCGCGCATACGCTATTTACTTCATTGGAGAGTTATCGGGATGATTGATAAGGTACTCGCTTTTATTGAATCGAATCACATGCTGCGTGACGGAGACACTGTTGTCGTTGGATTATCCGGCGGCGCGGACTCTGTCGCGCTGCTTTATTTTCTGGCGCATGAGCTCCCACAGTACCGTCTCCGGCTTGTCGCCTGCCATGTGAATCACCGGCTCCGCGGGGAGGAAAGCGAGAGGGACATGCTGTTTGCCGAACGGCTTTGCCGCAAATTGAATGTGCCGTTTCACATTCTTTCCTGTGATGTCGGCTCGCTTGCGCGCCGTCAGAAAATCGGGGAAGAGGAATGCGGCAGAATCGTGCGGTACCGTTTTTTTGAACAGATTGCGGAACAGTATCAAACGCGTGATGAAAATCACGCAGAGGGGAAATCCTCTGTACGAATCGCAACGGCACACACCCTTTCCGATAACGCGGAAACGGTTTTGTTCCGACTGGCGCGCGGGACCGGTTTAAAAGGATTGTGTGGAATCCCGCCGGTATACGGAAAGGTAATCCGGCCGTTTCTTTCCATTACACGTGAGCAGGTTGAGGAATACTGCCGGGAAAACCGGCTTGACTTTTTGACCGACCGCACAAATTATGATGAAACATATACCCGCAACCGCATTCGTTTGCGGGTAACGCCCCAGTTAAAACAAATCAATCCGTCTTACGAAAAAACCTTTGGAGGTACGCTGGAGTCGCTTTGCGCGGATGAAGACTGCCTTTCAAGTTTGGCGGAAGAAGCCGCTTTGCGCATTCAGTGTTCGGAAGGGTACGATGCCGCGGCTCTTGCAAAAGAACATTGTGCTGTTCGGCGCCGTGTACTTGTGCGGCTTGCCTGTGAAAGGGGTGTTTCTCTTTCCCGTGAAAAAATTGCAGAATTCGACAAAATAATCTTGAGCGGAACCGGGAAAATAAATATGGCGGATGACCTGCACGCACAGGTCAAAGATGGTGTTTTGTCGTTTGAGGTGGATAAAGCACCCGCCCAACCGTTTGCTTTCCCTTTTTCTTTTGGCAGGTTGACATTTCCAAGCGGAACTGCCTATAATATATCTGTTGCGGAAAATTGGGAAAACTCTGGTAAAGTTAATAAAAATTTCTCAATTGCCGTTTTGGACTATGATAAAATAAAAGGCAATCCGGTATTTCGTTCCAGGCAGGCGGGGGATAAGATTTCTCTGCCGCGCCGAGGAGTCACCAAGTCTTTGAAAAAGCTTTATAACGAGTCTAAAATCCCATTGCATCTAAGGGACCGTCTTGCGGTGCTGTGCGATGAGGAAGGGCTGGTTTGGGCGGAAGGTTACGGAGAGGACAGCCGTGTGCAGTGCAGCAGCCAGACCAAACGGTTTTTGCTGATCTGTTCAGATGGCGATGAGAGGGCAATGATATGAAAAATGACATTTTAAAGGTTTTAATCAGTGAAGAAGAGCTGCAGAACAAGGTCGCAGAGTTGGGAAAGAAAATCAGTGAGGATTATCAGGGTAAAAATCTGATGATGGTCAGTGTGCTCAAAGGTTCGGTTGTGTTTATGGCTGACCTGATGCGTGCCATCACTGTGCCTTGTGAGATTGATTTCATGTCGGTTTCCAGTTACGGCTCCAGCGTGAAAACATCCGGCGTTGTTAAGATCATCAAGGATCTCGACCAAAATCTGGAAGGGAAAGATCTGCTGCTGGTTGAGGATATTTTGGACAGCGGCATGACCTTAAGCTATATCACCGGGTTGTTAAAACAGCGTGGGCCGAGTTCCCTTCGGCTGTGCACATTGCTTGACAAGCCGGAGCGCCGTCAGGCGGATGTTGCCGCGGACTATTTTGGCTTTGTGGTGCCGGATGAGTTTGTGGTTGGATATGGGCTTGACTATGCGGAAAAATACCGCAATCTGCCGTATGTCGGCATTTTAAAACCGGAAGTTTATTCCAAATAAAAAACGGGCAGCCGTTTCTGTTGAACTGGAGTTGAGATTTTGAACAAAAAAGGGAAGAGCATACTCATATACGTCTTGGTGTTTGTGGCGCTCATTGGCGGGTTCATGTTTATGATGAACATGGTGACTCCCACCGGCGAGCAGATCGCGTACTCCGAAGTTGTTGACTATTTCCAGCAGAACAAGGTAAAAGAATTTGAACTGGACCTTGGAACAGGGGAACTGAAAGCGAACATTGAAGGGCGCGATACAACACTTGTTTACAAGGTGCCGAATGTGGGCTTGTTTGTGGAACTGGTCGAGCCAATGGTCGTTGAATACAACAAGGAACATTTGGACGATCAGATTTCATACAATTATCTGCCGATTCAGGATAATTCCTGGCTGCTCAACTTCCTGCCGACACTGCTTCTCATTGGTGTGATGATTGTTTTCTGGGTGTTGATCATGCGCCAGCAGGGCGGCGGAAAGATCAATCAGTTTGGAAAAATGAACGCCAAAAACGGTTTGACTCAGGGCAAAAAGGCGACGTTTGCAGACGTAGCCGGCGCAGATGAGGAAAAAGCCGAGTTGGTTGAAATCGTAGAATTTTTGAAAAACCCGAAAAAGTTCAATGAGCTGGGCGCGCGTATTCCGAAAGGCGTTTTGCTCATGGGCCCTCCGGGTACCGGTAAAACCCTGCTTGCGCGTGCAGTAGCGGGCGAAGCGGGCGTTCCGTTCTTCTCTATTTCCGGTTCTGACTTTGTGGAAATGTTTGTCGGTGTTGGTGCGTCCCGTGTACGTGATCTGTTTGAACAGGCCAAAAAGAACGCTCCGGCCATCATCTTTATCGATGAGATCGACGCAGTCGGCCGTCAGCGCGGCGCCGGTCTGGGCGGCGGTCACGATGAGCGTGAACAGACCTTGAACCAGTTGTTGGTTGAAATGGATGGCTTTGGTGCGAACGAGGGGATTATTATCATCGCGGCTACTAACCGCCGTGATATTCTTGACCCGGCGCTTCTGCGTCCCGGCCGGTTTGACCGTGAGATCATGGTGGGCTATCCGGATGTAAAAGGCCGTGAGGAAATTTTAAAAGTTCACGCGCGCAACAAGCCGCTGGGCTTTGACGTTGATCTTTCGGTCATTGCGAAATCGACGGCCGGATTCACCGGCGCGGATTTGGAAAACCTGCTTAATGAAGCGGCGCTTCTGGCTGCACGTCATAACCGGAAAGCCATTATTGAACAGGATATCGAAGAGGCGACCATTAAAGTGGTTGCTGGTCCGGAAAAGAAATCCAGAGTTATCACACCGGCTGAAAAGAAATTGACTGCTTACCATGAAGCGGGTCATGCGGTTTGTACCTACTATTGCAAAACGCAGAGCCCGGTGCATCAGGTTTCTATCATCCCGCGCGGTATGGCGGGCGGCTTTACCATGTCTCTTCCGGAGCATGACAAGAGCTATATGCGCAAGAAAGAGATGCAGGAAGAGCTTGTGGTTCTGCTGGGCGGCCGTGTGGCGGAAAGCCTAATGTTGGAAGATATTTCAACCGGCGCTTCCAACGACATTGAGCGGGCGACAAAGATCGCGCGCAGCATGGTGACCCGTTACGGGTTCAGCGAAAAGCTGGGAACCATCGTTTACGGGCAGGCGGATCATGAAGTGTTCCTCGGCCGTGATTTCAATCAGTCCAGAAACTATTCTGAAACAGTAGCGGCGGAAATTGACGGCGAAATCCGTGAGATCATTGACAATGCGTATGAGCAGTCTGGCGATATTCTCACCGCTCACCGGGATCAGCTCATCAATGTGGCGGAGTACCTGATCACCCATGAGAAGATTGACGGAGCAGAGTTTAAAAAGCTGATGGAGGGTGAAATCGTTGCGGAGATGGTTTCGGATAAATTTACCGATTCCGCCGAAGAGACACCTGTTCAAAACGAAGAGGCTCCTCGTGATTTCGGGCCTGAGGGTTACGTTGAACACTAAACTAAAAGTGGTTGTTTATTCATCCCTGTGCGTTTGCACAGGGATTCTTGTTTGAGAGGAGCTTTATGAACGAAGCATTCTTTTTGTGGGAGTACCTGCAAACGGTGAAAAAGCCGGTTGTCATATACGGAATGGGAGACGGCTGTGAAAAAATTGTTCGCGTTTGTGAGCGGTACCGCATTCCAGTTGCAGGGATTTTTGCGAGTGATGAGTATGTTCGCGGGCACAGCTTTCTGGGCCATCGCGTACTTCGGTACACGGAAGCCAAAGAGCAGTTTGGGCCGATGGTGGTTTTGCTTGCTTTTGCGGCGTTTGAACCGGGACTGGTCGCAAAAATTCGTAGCATTGCCGAAGAACAGGAACTCTATGCATCGGATGTGCCGCTGTTTGGCGGCGGGTTGTTTGAGCGGGAGTATTTTTCCCTGCATGAACAGGAGTTGAAAGAGGTTTATTCTATGCTGGCGGATGATACTTCCCGCCATGTGTTTGAGCAGGTGCTGCGCTTTAAACTGGGCGGGCAGATCGATCGCCTGCTGTGTTGTGAGACGCCGCGCGAGGAAGCGTATCAAAATATCCTGCGGCTCGGACAGAACGAGGTTTATGCCGACCTTGGCGCGTACGATGGAGATACGGTCGCTGAATTTTTGGAACAAACCGGCGGGAATTATCGCTATATTTACGCCTTGGAACCCAATCCCAAAAATTTTAGAAAACTGCAAAACCGGTATGATGCATTAGAGCGTGCCCAATTACTATGTACCGGAGCATGGAACAAAGAAGAGATTCTGACGTTTAACGGAAAAGCTGGGCGCAGTTCAGCGGTGAGCAGTACAGGAAAAACAGAAATTCTGGCCAAACCTCTTGACCAGATCACTGCTTTTCCGTTAAGCTATATAAAAATGGATGTAGAAGGTGTGGAGCGTGAAGCGCTGGAAGGCTGCACAGGGCAGATAAAGGCATATAAGCCTAAGCTGGCGGTCAGCGCCTACCACCGAAATGAGGACCTGTTTGCGATTCCTCTGCAGGTGAAAAATTTGCGGGAGGATTACAAGGTCTATTTACGGCATCACCCTTATATACCAGCGTGGGACACGCTTTATTATTTTGTCTGATGCAGGGGGAATTTGCCTTGGCTAAAACAAGTGAGTGTAAACAGCTTTTGAAGGCGGGAGCGGCAGAAAAAGAATTTTCACGCCTTTATAAACAAGAAGATGTGACCCGTCAGCGGGAACGCTACATAACCGCTTTGGAAGAGTTTGAGCGGCTTTTCGGAGCAGAGCGGGAAGTTTGCTTCTTCAGTGCTCCGGGGCGTACTGAGATCGGCGGAAACCATACCGATCATCAGCGGGGAAGAACATTGGCCGCGTCGATTGATCTGGACGCTGTAGCGGTCGCTTCTAAAAATGACCGCGGTGTGATTCATATTCATTCTGAGGGGCATGATGAAAACATTGTTTCTCTCTCTGACCTTGATCCGAAACCGGAGGAGGAAAATACATCGACCGCGCTCGTTCGCGGCATTGCTTCACGTTTTCAACAGCTTGGGTATACGATCGGCGGATTTGACGCATATACTACTTCTGACGTTTTACGCGGATCGGGCCTGTCTTCTTCCGCTGCGTTTGAGGTGCTGGTAGGAACCATGCTCAATCACCTTTACAATGGCGGAACGGTTGGCGCCATCGAGATCGCGCAGATCGGTCAGTATTCTGAGAACCGTTATTTTGGAAAGCCGTGCGGTTTGCTCGATCAGATGGCATGTTCATTCGGAGGGTTGATCGAGATCGATTTTGCCGATCCCGCAGTTCCGAAAGTGGATCAGCTGTTCTGTGATTTTACCGAGTATGGCTATTATCTGTGCGTTGTTAACACCGGAGGCAGCCATGCCGACCTCACTGGTGAATACGCCGCTGTACCGGCAGAAATGTCCGGCGTGGCTAAGGCGCTTGGCAAAGAGGTGCTGCGCGAGGTAAATGAGCAGGAGTTCTTCCGCTGTCTCCCGCAGCTGCGTTCACAACTGGGGGATCGTGCTGTTTTGCGTGCGATTCACTTTTTCGATGAAGACCAGCGGGTTCCGAAAATGGCAAATGTACTTCGTGATCGGGAGATGAACCGCTTTTTTGAGCTGGTCAAAGCGTCGGGCGCTTCTTCTGCCTGCCGGCTGCAAAATGTTACACCGCCTGGCAGCACAAAAGAACAGGGGCTTGCGCTGGCACTTGCTCTTTCGGAGCGGCTGTTGAACGGCAAGGGTGCCTGCCGGGTACATGGCGGGGGCTTTGCCGGTACGATTCAGGCATATCTTCCCAAAGAGATGGCAGAAGACTATTGCAAAGAGATGGAGAATGTTTTTGGGAAGGATTGTTGTCACCTGCTGAAAATCCGTCCCTGCGGTGGGACACATGTTAATATTAGATGATTGAAATGGAGGTCGTTTTATGACGATTCTGGTTACAGGAGGTACCGGCTTTATTGGAAGCCATACCTGTGTGGAACTGCTCAATGCCGGTCATGAGGTGTTGATTGTAGACAACCTTTCCAATTCGAAAATTGAAGTAGTCGATAAGATTGAGTCGATTACAGGAAAAACTGTTTCATTTTTTCAAGCGGATATTTTAGACCGCCGTACCCTGCAAAGCATCTTTAAACACAGTGCGGTGGATGCGGTCATCCACTTTGCCGGATTCAAGGCAGTGGGTGAATCGGTAGAAAAACCGTTGGAGTATTACTGGAACAACATTACCGGTACCTTGACTTTGTTGGACGCGATGCGCAAAGAAGGCTGCAAAAAACTGGTGTTTTCCTCTTCCGCAACCGTGTATGGCATGAACAATCCGGTTCCATTTAAGGAAGGCATGCCCACTTCGGCAACAAATCCTTATGGCTATACTAAGGTAATGCTGGAGCAGATGATAGAAGATGTGTGCAAAGCGGACTCCCAGTGGAGCGCAGTGAATCTGCGTTATTTCAATCCGGTTGGCGCGCATGAAAGCGGGCTCATTGGGGAGAATCCGAACGGTATCCCCAATAATCTCATGCCGTACATCAACCTGGTTGCGCTCGGCAAACTGCCGCATTTGAATGTGTACGGCAACGATTATGATACAGTTGACGGCACAGGTGTGCGTGATTACATCCATGTTGTCGACCTGGCGAAAGGTCATCTTGCGGCGCTTGATTATGCGATGAACCGTACCGGCTGTGACTGTATCAACCTCGGTACCGGAAAAGGAACCAGCGTGTTGGAAATGGTAACCGCATTTGAAAAGGCAAACGGTGTGACGGTACCTTATAAAATTGTTCCTCGTCGTGCCGGCGACATCGCTTCCGCATACGCGGAAACTTCCAAGGCGGCTGAACTGCTTCATTGGAAAGCGGAAAGAGGAATCGAAGAAATGTGCCGGGATGGTTGGCGGTTTATCTGTAACCAATAACGGTGAAATTACAGGCAAAACAGCGTTCGGCAAGTCATCTGAAGCATATGCTGCGGATGATTTGCCGATTATTTTATGGGCAAAATGCTTTATATCGCAGTTCAGGTGGATTTGCAGGTTTGTATTCGGTAAAATGTGCATCTGCTTTTCGTCAACAATTCAACTTTCTGTTGCATTTTTCTGCTTGACGGTGCTATAATAAAAAGCAAATATCTTTGAAAAGGGATACTTATTTTTGAATTTATGTGATTTTGACAAGGAGCATGCTTATGACAACCATCACAAAAAAACCCTTTGGAACAACTTCTACAGGGGTTGACGTTGACCTTTACACACTTGACAATGGCTCCATGAAGGTGAGTATCACCAATTATGGAGGAACTGTTGTTTCCATTCTTGTGCCGGATAAAAACGGCGATATGAAAGATGTTGCTTTGGGTTATGACACCATTGGCGAGTATCAGACCAGAGGTGGATTTTTGGGCGCGCTGATTGGCCGCTGTGGAAACCGTATTGAAAAAGGCGAGTTTGAACTCAACGGTCAGACCTATCACCTTTATTTGAACGATGGAAACAACCATCTTCACGGCGGCAAGATTGGATTTGATAAAAAGGTGTGGAATGTTGAAATCATGAAAGGTGCGACAGGCGATGAGCTGGAGCTCAAGCTGTTCAGCCCGGATGGAGATGAAAACTATCCTGGTAACCTGAATGTGACTGTGGTTTATAAATTAACGGAAGAAAACGGTCTTGTAATCGATTATCGTGCGGTCAGCGACCGTGATACCGTCTGCAACCTCACCAATCACACTTACTTTAACCTTGCTGGTCAGGACAGCGGCAAGAACGTGCTGGATCATAAATTAAAACTTTATGCAGAAAAATATACCGTAGGCAATGACGAAACCCTTCCGAACGGCATCATTGCGGATGTTGTGGGAACACCTTATGACTTCATTGATTATCATGTGATCGGTGAACGAATCCATGACGATGAGCCTGGCCTTGTTTCTGCGCACGGTTATGACCACAACTGGGTTTTAAACGGCGCGGATGAGGACGATCATTCGGGTAAGCTGCCCATCGCAGCAGAAGCGGTATGTCCGGAAACAGGCATTAAAATGGCGGTGTATACCAACAAACCCGGCATTCAGTTTTACTGTGGAAACGGCTTGAGCGATCAGGTTATCGGAAAAGGCGGTGTGAAATATCAGCCGCATGCGGGATTTTGCCTGGAAACACAGTTTTTCCCCAACGCGATGAAACACAAAAATTTCCCGTCGCCTGTGCTGAAGGCGGGCAGCCTGTATTCGTTTACGACCGAATACCGGTTCTCTGTGGAAAAATAAACATTTACCGATGAAAAGGCGGCGGAACCTC
>OFMJ01000325.1_pt1 | contig 54741 bp, 50 predicted proteins | sample 1541801 | NCBI WGS metagenome assembly OFMJ01 (sample SAMN04209234, study PRJEB22552) | human gut metagenome | biome: gut; material: feces | host: Homo sapiens | place: USA: Oklahoma
AAAATCCGGTGCAAATCTTTTAATTATTTCGGGACATTTTCAAAAACGCTTGACACCTTTTTTTGACACTTTAGCAGTGATTCCTTTTACAAATTTATCGTATTTCAAGAAGTTTCTGCTTCAGCTCACCTTCAATACGATTCAACTCTAATTCTGCTGCTTTTCTCTTCTCGCGTCCCTCCGTCTGAATCTTCATCACTTCATCCAATGTAGAGATCAGAGATTCATTGGTGGCTTTCAATGTTTCAATATCCACAATGCCCCTCTCTGCTTCTTTTGCTGTATCGATTGTCGCAAGTTTTAATTTCTCTGCGTTCTTCTTTAGAAGTTCATTTGTCATGTCTGTCACTTCACGTTGTGCCTTTGCTGCTCTTGAAAAGTTTTCCACACCGATTGCAAGAACCATCTGGCTTTTCCACAAAGGAATCGTATTTACAAGAGTCGATTGGATCTTTTCAGACATCTGTGTATCATTTCCTTGTACAAGACGGATCTGCGGTGCCATTTGCAAGGAAATTGCTCGTGTCAGTTCCAAATCATGAACTTTTTTCTCAAATCTGTTACAGAGTGCTGACAGATCACTTGCTTTCTGTGCATCTTCCGGAAGTCCGGTCATTTTCGCATGTGCCTCAAGCTCTGGAAGTTCTCTTTGCTGAACATCCTGGATTTTCCTTTTCCCGGCTTCAATATACATGGATAATTCTTTAAAATATGTAAGATTCAGCTCATACATTTTATCCAAAAGAGCAATATCCTTTAAAAGCTGCCTTTGATGGCCTTCCAGTTCCTTACAGATTTTTTCCACATTTGTTTCTGCTTTGTCATATTTTGCTTTCAGGTTGGCAAGCTTATTTCCACTCTTCTTAAAGAATCCAAATAGTCCTTTTTCTTCCTCATCTACATCCATTTCCCGCAGTTCCGATACAACATCTGTCAGCATTTTCCCGACTTCTCCAAGATCTTTTGTCTTCACGTTCTCAAGCGCTGTTTCTGAAAAATCCGCCATCTTTTTCTGAGCTCCCGCACCATACTGAAGGATCATATTCGAACTTGTGAGATCAATCCTGGATGCAAAATCAGCAACCTGACGCTCTTCTTCCGGTGTCAACACTACCTGTTCCGGCTCGGGTTTGACTTCCACTTCTTTTTTCTCTTGCCCAAAAGGTTCAAATGTAAGAACCGGTGTTTCCTGCATCATTTCATCGATATTTTGTGCCATAGTTTTGTCTCCTTCTTATTTAAAATCTTTTTCCTTATATCCTTCTCTTGCAAGCATGGTCTCAAGCACCGAAATATCCGATGATATATCAAATGCCGTATCCATGAAAAGATCATCCAAAAGTTGTTCAAAAGCACGCGTGATCGTATCCAACGTATTTTCAATTTCCTGCATGGAATTCGTCACATTTTCTCCCTTCACAGGAAGTGCATCAAATTCTTTATATGCATCCACAAGCTTCTCAGTCGTCGGGAGATAATACTCCATGAACTTATCCATCTCGTCCATCTGTTCCGGATGCTTTTTGACAGATTCGAAAATCTTTCGGACGATCATTTCCAGACGGTCTAATTTTGCGGAAATCACTTCTCCGGGAATAGCATCGTTTGCTTCACGAATTGCCTGAATATAATGGTCTCCTTTGATAATCATCTCTTCAATCGCGGATTTCGGAACATCTGCCCTCTGCTTTCTTTCCTTTTCTTCCGCTTCACGTTGTTTCCTTGCTTCCTGAGCCTGACAATACAGCCTGTATGCATCTGCAGTGACGATCAGACAAGTCCCTTGCTCATCCAGAAACCCTTCTACAAACATCCCCTTACGGATCATTTTCTTTGCTTTCTTTACGACCTTTTGCACTGACTCTCCCGCCTTATCTGCAATTTCCTGCACAGTACAGAATTCTCTGCCGTCCAAAATCCGGAAATACTGTTTAAAGTTCCTATAGAGACTCCATTTTGTAAGTCCTATTCCAAATAGACCAAGCATCACACATGTACCAAGTACGCAAAACACCGTAGTAAACATTCCGACAATACCAACTGTTTTGATATCGGCAAATGACATAATGATGGAGGCCACTGTCAGCATGATTCCTCCAAGTGCACCCAATCCTCCAACAAGGGTAAGAAAAGGTCCCGAGACTCTTCCCGGCGTTTTCACCCGGATTCTCAACCTTTGGCTGCCGTCCGGCTTCGTATACGCATTGGCTTTCGTCCCGCTTGGCGGCGTTACATGTGGCGGTGTTACGTGGGGTGGTCTGTTGCCATAATTATATCTTCCAAACTGCTTTCGCGCCTCATCCATCGCCATATTCACTGTCTGATTGATTCTTTGATTCAACTGTCCATAATCCATGGAATTCATGGCGTCTTCCACAGTCCTTCTAATCTCTTCTCCTATATTTGAAAAATCCCTGTTATTCATTTATTGTCCCTTTCTTTTCCGCTTCATATGATACTGCTCGAAAAACAGTTCAATTCTTTCCACGATTTTTACAAGCTGTGTAAATACAGGCAACGTGGCTGCCGCAAACACGATCAGAAGAAGTCCGCTCTTTAACGTAATCTCCTCAACTCCAAACCATCCCCCCGCAAATATTGCACTCAATAGAAGTCCTGCCAGCATTCCGCACCATACAATCCAGCGGAATACATTCATCGGCTTGGACAATTGGAAGAGAATTTGAAGCCCTACGATTGCCAAAAGCAATGTCGCCGTTACAGATATTTCTTCTGAACTGACCCCAAACACAATACCAAACAGCATCAGCATACCTACCATAATTACATCTGTCAATCCGGCCGGAAGTGCTTTCAAGAAGACATTGGTCAGAAAATGACCTTTTATAATCTTTCGATTCGGCTCCATTGCAAGCAAAAATGCCGGTGTTCCAATGGTAAACATTGCTACAAAAGACACCTGCGCCGGACGCAGTGGATATGTGATCGCAAAAATCATCGAAATCACCGATAGCAAAAAGGAGAAAATATTCTTCACAAGAAACAGGCTGGCCGAACGTTCGATATTATTAACTACCTGCCTTCCTTCTCCTACTACTGACGGCATTCTGGAAAAATCCGATTCCAAAAGCACAAGTTGGGATGCCTGAGACGCCACGTCACTTCCGGACGCCATAGCAACACTGCAATCTGCATCCTTCAATGCCAAAACATCATTGACACCATCTCCTGTCATAGCAACCGTTTTCCCTGCCTGCTTTAACGCTTTGACAAACATCCGCTTCTGTTTCGGTGTTACACGTCCAAATACCGTATACTCCTGTACCGCTTTTGCAATATCCGTTTCATTCTGCAACGTTCTTGCATCCACGTAATTTTCCGCATTCTGAATGCCTGCCTCCACTGCTACTTTAGAAGCCGTCACAGGGTTATCTCCCGATATGACTTTGATTTCCACCCCTTGCTTTGCAAAATATGCAAATGTCTCTTTTGCATTTCTGCGAATCGGATTGGAAAGAGTTACAATGGCAAGTGGCTTTGTTTCCTCTGTAAGCGCCTTCCCATCCGCTTCTCCTTCGTAAGTGCCAAATACAAGTACCCGATATCCTTTTTCACTTTGCTCTTCAATCTTTTCCTGATACTCCGCAAATTTTTCTCCGAGTACAACTTCAGGTGCTCCCAACAGGTATTGCACCCCGCCGATCAAAACACCACTGTATTTATATGCAGATGAAAAGGGAAGTACCTTCTCTGCCTTTTCTCCTTGTCCCTTCATATTCCGAAAATATTTCTGCAATGCTTCCATCGTACTGTTATCGCAAGACATATTAAATACAAAATTCGCAAGTTTCTCAGAAAGCAGAGGTTCTTCATCATTTAGAGAAATGATTTTGTTGACTTTCATATCATTTTCCGTAATAGTTCCCGTCTTATCTACACAAAGCACATCTACCCGCGCAAGTGTCTCAATGCATTTCATATCATGGACAAGAACCTTCTGTCTTGCCAGTTTCATCACACTGACTACAAGCGCTACACTTGCAAGAAGATATAGGCCTTCCGGAATCATGCCGATGACCGCCGCTGTCATAGATACTACGCTGTCCTTTAATGTATTTCCTCCGAGGAAGAACTGCTGATAAAAGAGAATGATTCCGACCGGAATGATTATGATACCAACAGCTTTGACAAGCTTATTTAAAGACCGGATCATCTCCGACTGCTCTCCTTCTTTGACTTCCTTCGCTTCCAATGTAAGCTTGGAAGCATAGGAATCCGCTCCGACTTTCGTAAGTTTTGCATAACATTTTCCAGACACTACAAAACTTCCCGAGAGAAGTTCTTTGCCCGCATTTTTTGTAATCTCATCCGATTCTCCCGTAATCAGTGATTCATTCACCTGTGCCTCGCCGTCAACAACAACTGCGTCTGCCGGGATCTGATTTCCCGCTGTAAAAACCACCAGATCATCCAACACAAGTTCTTCTGCCCGCACAGTTTTCTCTACACCGTCGCGAATCACCCTTGCCCGCGGTGCATTTAAAACAGACAGCTTATCGAGAACACTTTTGGATCGCAGTTCCTGAATAATTCCGATACATGTATTCAAAATGATAACCGGAAGAAATGTGAGTTCGCGAAATGCTCCCACCACAAGCAACAATACGGCAATCCCTGCAAATATAAAATTAAAATAAGTAAGTGTATTACTAAGAACAATCTCCTTGACCGTCTTAGACGGTGCTTCTACGGGAGTGTTCACCATTCTCTTTCCAGTTCTTTCTTCTACCTCTTCCGAAGAAAGCCCCGGGTACATCTTTTCTTCCATAGCCACCTCCGTCAACTTATGTTATTATGATACCGTTTTGTGATGGAAATGTAAATTCTTTTTGCTGATTTATAGGTCACAATTTCCTATAAAGATTGCACAACTGCGCATCCCCACACGAAGTGTGTGTGTTATGATATAGGATTCCGAAGTAATTTCCTATATCATGAAAAAGATTGTGCCACCAAGGACACAATCTTTTTATACATGTTTATTTTGCAATGACTTTACGGAAGTTTTTCTTACCTCTTCTTAATACGATTCCTTCACCCTGAAGAGCTTCACTTGCAAATTCAGCGTAAATATCTGATACCTTTTCACCATCTACAGCAACACCGCCCTGCTGAACCGCGCGTCTTGCTTCTGATTTAGACGGCACAAGTCCACTCTTTACAAGCATCGTCAGAATATCAATCTTTCCATCCACGAAATCTTCTTCTACAAGTTCGGCTGTCGGCATATTTGCCGCATTTCCTGCACTGAATAGTGCTCTCGCGCTTTCCTGTGCCTTTGTTGCTTCTTCTTCACCATGCACTAATTTTGTAAGTTCAAATGCAAGAATTTCTTTCGCCTGGTTAAGCTGGCTTCCTTCCCATGCATCCATTTTGTCAATTTCTTCTAATGGAAGGAATGTAAGCATACGGATACACTTTAATACGTCTGCATCCGCCACATTTCTCCAATACTGGTAGAATTCAAACGGAGATGTCTTATTCGGATCAAGCCAGACTGCACCAGACTGTGTTTTGCCCATCTTCTTCCCTTCAGAGTTCAGCAGAAGCGTAATGGTCATGGCGCTGGCATCTTTTCCTAGCTTGCGGCGAATCAGTTCTGTACCTGCCAGCATATTGCTCCACTGGTCGTCCCCGCCAAACTGCAGATTACATCCGTATTTCTGGAACAATGCATAGAAGTCGTAAGCTTGCATGATCATGTAGTTAAACTCAAGGAAGCTCAATCCCTTCTCCATACGCTGCTTGTAACACTCTGCTGTAAGCATACGGTTTACAGAAAAATGCGCTCCCACTTCCCGAAGAAGTTCTACATAGTTCAAATCTAACAGCCAGTCTGCATTATTCACCATCAATGCTTTTCCTTCCGAAAAGTCAATGAATTTGCTCATCTGCTCTTTGAAACAGTCACAGTTGTGCTGGATCTGCTCCGGTGTCATCATGGAACGCATATCCGTTCTTCCTGACGGATCGCCCACATATCCTGTTCCGCCTCCGATGAGTGCAATCGGTTTATTTCCCGCCATCTGCAAACGTTTCATAAGGCACAATGCCATGAAATGTCCTACATGAAGGCTATCTGCTGTCGGGTCAAATCCAATATAAAATGTTGCCTTCCCATTGTTGATCAATTCACGGATCAACGGCTCATCTGTTACTTGTGCGATCAGGCCTCTTGCCTGAAGTTCTTCATAAATTCCCATGCTCTTTTCCTCCATTTTTCATTTTCTTTCTAAAGGACGAAATCAACGGAAATGTCAAAAGACACATTCCGGGATTGTAAGCAGTCGCTAAGGTCATAAGCAAGCCCGGACTTTAGCTCATTGCCATTACAAAAAACCCCGTCCTTAAACTTTCGTTTAAAGGACGAGGATATTATCTCGCGGTACCACCTTTATTTATATCCGGCTCACGCCGAATACCTCTGCAAGTATCTGACAATACTCGTGACACGGTAACGTGTGTCTTCCCGTCACAGCCTACTGGTCTCCTTTCGGTGTGAAGCTCCAAGATGTATTCATAACTGATATTCTGTGCGCCTCTCATCCACCGGCTGCTTTCTGTTCAGAGTTTCTCAATTACTACTTGTTCTTTTCTTCGCTTTTTGCTATCTGCTTGAAATCTTATCGTATCTCTTCCGATTTGTCAAGCCTGTTATTTCCAGGTCTGACATATATGTTTTCAAAGTTTCAATCGTTTCGGGATCGCAGACCGGTACATCCTTCAGAGGAAATTCCATATCGAACTTCTCATACTTTGTCATACACATCTTCTGAAACGGAAGCAGCTCAATCCGTTCAAGGGAAGGATACCCCTTCCCGAACGCATGAAGAGCCTGAATTTCTTCTTTGCTGTCTGTAATTCCCGGCACAACAACATGTCGAAACCATAAGGCAACATTCCTTCGCTTCACAAGTTCAAGAAAGGCTTCGACCTGCCGGAAACTCCCTCCGCAATATTCCTTATAGGCTCTCTCCGTATGAAACTTCACATCACACAGAACGAGATCCGTATACTCAAGTACAGTATCAGCCGCCTGCAAATCCCCGATCCCGGATGTGTCCAGCGCCGTGTGAATCCCTTCAGCTTTGAGACGTTGGAACAGATCTCTACAGAATTCGGGCTGCATTAACGGCTCTCCACCTGAAATCGTCACTCCGCCTCCGCGGCTTATAAACGATTTATATCGCAAAATCTTTCTCACAAGTTCTTCGGTGTCCGTCTCAAAGCCACCGTTTCTTTCCCATGTTTCCGGATTATGACAATAAACACATCGAAGCGGGCACCCTTGCATAAATACAACACATCGCACTCCCGGCCCATCCACAGCTCCCATGCTTTGAAACGCACTGATTCTCCCCTTCATTACATCTCCTCATGAAACGTTCTTGAAATCACTTCTTTTTGCTGCTCTTTTGAAAGCTTATGGAAATTCACAGCATAGCCGGACACCCGGATCGTCAGATTCGGATATTTCTCCGGATGTTCGGCCGCATCCAACAGCATTTCCCGATTCAGAACATTCACATTCAAATGCTGTGCCATCTGCGCAAAATAGCCGTCAATAATCACCGTTAGATTTTTGAGACGTTCCTCTTCATTTTGACCAAGCGCCTTCGGCACAATAGAAAACGTATTCGAGATCCCATCCTTACATACATCATAAGAAAGTTTTGCCACAGAATTTAAAGAAGCCAAGGCTCCGTTCCTTTCGCGATTATGCATCGGATTTGCTCCCGGTGCAAACGGTTCTCCGGACTTTCTCCCATCGGGCGTACTTCCTGTTTTCTTTCCATAGACAACGTTGGATGTAATCGTCAGAACGGACAACGTATGTTCCGCATTCTTATAAGTAGGATTCTTCTTCAGTTCCTCATAAAACAGGCGAACCTGCTCTTTTGCAATGTCATCCACTCTGTCATCATCATTGCCGAATGCCGGATACTCACCTGCCGTCTCAAATGCCTTGATAAGCCCTGTCTCATCACGGACAACCTTTACTTTTGCATATTTGATTGCGGAAAGTGAGTCCGCCAGTACGGACATTCCTGCAATACCAAATGCCATAAAACGGTGAACCTCTGTATCATGTAATGCCATTTGGGTTTTCTCATAAGCATATTTGTCATGCATATAGTGAATGATATTCATTGCATTCACGTAAGTTCTTGCAAGCCATGGGCGATAGATATCCAACAGCTCCATCACTTTGTCATATTCAAGATACTCTCCTTCATATGGTGTATGTGGCGGAGCTACCTGCATCCCGCTCTTTTCATCCCGTCCGCCGTTCAGGCTCATAAGAAGAAGCTTTGCCAAATTGGCGCGGGCACCAAAAAACTGCATATCCTTACCAACGCGCATTGCGGACACGCAACAGGCAATTGCATAATCGTCCCCGAATTTTGGCCGCATTACATCATCATTTTCATACTGAATCGCATCGGTATCACAGGAAACTTTGGCTGCAAAGCGTTTAAAGTTCTCCGGCAGTCTCTCTGACCAAAGTATTGTAAGGTTCGGCTCGGCAGACGGCCCGAGATTATATAGCGTATGCAAAATCCTGTATGAACTCTTTGTAACAAGCGTACGCCCATCTTCACCCATGCCTCCGACAGCTTCCGTAATCCACATCGGATCCCCTGCAAACAATTCATTATATTCCGGTGTCCTTAAATGTCTCGCCATGCGCAATTTCATCACAAAATCGTCAAAGATTTCCTGTGCACCGCTTTCATCAAGAATTCCGTTTCTCAGATCACGCTCAAAGTAAATATCTAAGAAAGTACTTGTTCGTCCAAGGCTCATAGCCGCGCCATTCTGCTCTTTAATCGCACCAAGATAACCGAAATAGAGCCACTGCACAGCCTCACGTGCATTACCTGCAGGCTGTGAAATATCAAATCCGTAAATCTGTGCCATCTCCTTCAGCTTTCCAAGAAAATGAATCTGCTGATACAACTCTTCAAGAAGACGAATGGTATCCTGCGTCATCACTTCCTGCGATATCTTTCTCTTATCTTCTTTCTTCTTTTCTATTAAATAGTCAATGCCATACAAGGCTACACGCCGGTAATCACCGATAATACGTCCCCGTCCGTAAGCATCCGGCAATCCCGTTATAATACCGCAGTGGCGGGCCGCTCTCATTTCATCACTGTAAACCCGGAACACACCGTCATTGTGCGTTGTCCTGTAGGTGAATTCTTTCTCAACTTTATCTGATAATGTATACCCGTAAGCCTTACATGCCTTTCTTGTCATATTTAATCCACCAAATGGATTGACGCCCCGCTTTAATGGTCTGTCTGTCTGAAGCCCAACAATAATTTCCTCGTTCTTGTCCAAATAACCTGCTCCAAAATTCGTCAGTGATGTAGCTGTGTATGTATCAATATCCAACACGCCGCCAAACTGCTGCTCCAAATCAAATAAATGGTTGAGCTTCGTCATCAGTTTCGTTGTCCTTTCTGTAGCACCGGCAAGAAAGCTTCCATCCCCCTCGTAAGGTGTATAATTCTGCTGGATGAAATTCCTCACATCAATCCCTTCCTGCCATGGGCCGCCGCTAAAACCATTCCACTGTTCTCTTATCATTATTTTTTCCTCCTGAAACAAAAATGGCATTGTACAAACGCTCCTTCTGTTCTTACAAAACAAAAAGAGCAGCATATACAATGCTGCCCAGACGGTCGGCTATTAACAGATGATACATCCACTGTGTCAATCCACATCTCTGATGCTCAGAGTTTCCGTCAGGAAATATCATCCCTTCAATTACTTTTTCATCATAACAAAGAGTATTCGGACTGTCAAGTCTTCTGCCCTTCCAAATTATGTATATCCCCTTCTCTTTCCACTCTCTTCTTTAGGAAAACCGTACTTTGATATAAGCTTCGATTTCTTCCACACATTTCTCAAATCCAAGCTTTCCGCTATTTAAACAAAGGTCATAATTTCTTGCATCTACCCAGTCGCGCCCTGTATAATGTTTATAATAATCCGCGCGGTATCGGTTCGTCTGATGAATAAATTTCTGCATCTCCGCCTCTGTCATACTGTTACGCTCCATGGCTCTTGCAAGATTGAAGGCATCCGAAGCATGCACAAATACGCTGACCACGTTCGGATAGTTTCGCAAAACAAAATCTGCCGCACGGCCTATGATCACACAGTTTTCAGTCTCCGCCAGCCGCTTGATGATCTTCGCCTTATAGTTGAACAAATTTCTGGCTGATACAAAATCTTTGCTTCCCGGCGGAATCAGATCTCCATCTTCATATACATCTGTTGTCAAACGGAGTAGCGGACTGTTCTTCAATTTCTCATCCGCTTCCCGGAACAGTTCTTCTTTAATTCCGCTTTCTTCAGAAGCCATTTTCGCAAGATCCATATCATACCATGGCATTCCATTCTTTTCCGCAAACATCTGTCCGATTGTTTTCCCGCCGCTTCCATATTGTCTTGCGATCGTAACTACTATGTTATCCATTTTATCCCTCCTCATTTTTCATTATGAATCACGAGTGCCCACCTCCAAAGCATAGCTTTGTCGAAGCCCGCACTCGTGACTATTCGCCCAAGTATGCCTTCTTAATCGAATCATTATTCAATAATTCCTTTGCTTCCCCTTCCAAAACAATCTTTCCTGTTTCGAGAACATAGGCTCTGTCCGCAATAGAAAGCGCTTTCTTCGCATTTTGTTCTACAAGAAGCACGGTGGTACCACTCTTACTTACTTCCTGTATGATATTGAATATCTCATTCACAAAAATCGGAGACAATCCCATGGACGGCTCATCCATTACAATAATCTTCGGATGAGACATGAGCGCTCTTCCCATTGCAAGCATTTGCTGCTCACCACCGCTCAACGTCCCTGCAAGCTGGTTCTTTCTCTCTTCCAGACGTGGAAAACGTTGATACACCATCTGAAGCGTCTCCTGGATTTCTGCTTTATCTTTTCTCGTATATGCTCCCATTTTCAGATTCTCATACACTGTAAGTTCCGCAAATACTCTCCTGCCTTCCGGCACATGTGCCATACCAAGTGACACGATCTTATGTGCCGGCACTTTTGCAATATCCTTGCCCTCGAAAATAATGCTTCCCTTCTTTGGCTGCAAAAGCCCTGTAATGGTCTGCAGTGTCGTTGTCTTTCCCGCACCGTTGGCCCCGATGAGTGCAATGACCTCTCCCTCATTTACCTCAAAAGAAATTCCCTTGATTGCCTGAATGACGCCGTAAAACACTTCTATGTCCTTTATCTCAAGCATTGCCATGACATCACCCCTCCTATTCTCCTAAATATGCCTTGATTACTTCCGGATCATTTAACACATCGCTTGTTTTTCCTTCCGTCAGCACCTCACCAAAATTCAACACTGTCAGTTTTTCACAGATTCCGGATACAAGTTTCATATCATGTTCGATCAGAAGGATGGTCATATCAAATTCATCACGCACAAAACGAATGGTATCCATCAGTTCTTTTGTCTCATTCGGGTTCATTCCTGCTGCCGGTTCATCCAAAAGCAGAAGCTTCGGCTCTGTTGCAAGTGCTCTCGCGATTTCAAGTTTCCGCTGTTTCCCGTAAGGAAGGTTAGAAGCCAACGTTTCCGCCTCATCCTCAAGCCCAAACACACGAAGAAGTTCCATCGCCTTCGCATCCATTTCCTTTTCTACTTTAAAATATTTCGGAAGACGGAAAATCCCTTCCAGTGTTGTATACTTATGGTGGTTATGAAGTCCCACTTTTACATTATCCAGTACCGTAAGCTCTTTAAAAATCCGGATGTTCTGGAATGTTCTTGCAATCCCCGACTTGTTGATATCAATGGTCTTCTTGCCCACCATATTTTCTCCGTCTAATTTTATGATTCCTGAATCCGGTTTATATACACCGGTCAAAAGATTGAATACCGTTGTCTTCCCTGCCCCATTCGGTCCGATCAGACCGTAGAGACATCCTTTTTCTATCTGCAGATGAAATTCATTAACCGCGCACAATCCTCCAAAGGAGATTCCCAGATTATCTACTTCCAATAACGCCATAACTAAACCTCCTCCGCTTGTTTATTGCTTGCTGTTTTTCTTCGAAACGAATATTTTTCTCTCCACTCGATTGCTTTTGGACTCCAGTTAAATAACATCATGACAATCAAAACGATAGCATAAATCAACATACGGTAGTCGTTCAATCCTCTAAGAAGTTCCGGAAGCAACGTAAGTACGATTGCCGCAATAATGGAACCTCTCATATTTCCAATTCCTCCGAGTACAACAAATACAAGGATCATAATGGACATATTATAACCGAAATTCTTTGGCTGAGCTGTCAGAGTTGCCAGGTTATGTGCATAAATCACACCTGCTACACCTGCCAGTGCCGCTGATACGGAAAATGCCATCAATTTATATTTCGTGATATTGATTCCTACCGATTCCGCTGCAATGCGGTTGTCACGGATCGCCATAATTGCACGCCCGCCTCTCGAGTGGATCAAATTCAAAATGATCATAAGCGAAATCAGAATCAGGATCACGCCAATTGTAAAGGTGGAATCCTTCGGAGTTCCTGTGATTCCCTGCGGTCCGTTTACAATGACTTTTCCACCTTCTTCCAGTCCAAGAGACAAGGAATCCTTTGTTGAAAAATGGAATCCCCCGGAGTCTTTTCCTATAAATAAAATGTTGACTACATTTTTAATAATCTCTCCGAATGCCAACGTTACTATCGCAAGGTAATCTCCCTTCAGGCGAAGTACCGGAATTCCGATTAAAATTCCAAAAATACCTGCCGATGCTGCCCCCACGAAAAGAGCAAGTAAAAATCTCACTCCTGCTATCGGAATTACATCCACCATACATTTAGAAAAAAAAGCACTTGTAAATGCCCCTACACACATAAATCCGGCATGACCGAGACTCAACTGCCCCAAAATACCTACTGTCAGATTCAGGGAAATGGCAAGAATCACATACGCACAAAGGGGAACAAGAAGTCCCTGCATCAAACTTGACATACTATCTGTCAGGATCAGCACTTGTACAACCACATAGATCAAAATTACCATTGCATATGTAATCAAATTACTTTTTGTCATTTTACTTATTTTTTTCATCCCGTTCACCTACACTTTCTCCTGAATGTTTTTACCGAGGATACCTGCAGGCCGTACAATCAACACAACGATCAGAACACTGAATACAATGGCATCCGCCATCTGCGAGGATATATATGCCTTACTGAAAATCTCGATCACTCCAAGCAAAATCCCTCCGATCATCGCTCCCGGAATGGAACCGATTCCTCCGAAAACCGCTGCAACAAACGCCTTAATACCTGGCATGGATCCTGTATATGGTGTTAGCGTCGGATATGCTGAACATAATAATACTCCGGCAATTGCCGCAAGTGCAGAACCGATTGCAAATGTCAGTGCAATCGTGCCGTTTACATTGACTCCCATAAGTTGTGCCGCACCTTTATCTTCCGATACTGCAAGCATGGCCTGCCCTGCCTTTGTTTTCTTTATAAAAAGTGTAAGGCCAATCATGATTACAATACACGCTCCAATTGTTGCAATCGTTTCCCCTGAAATCGTAAGTTCTCCTCCCGCCAAAGTCACTGCCGGAATCGGCACAACCGATTCAAAAGATCTTGTATTTGCTCCAAAAATCAATAATGCAACATTCTGTAACAAATAGCTAACGCCAATGGCTGTAATCAATACTGCCAAAGGCGAAGCCGCATTGCGAAGCGGCCGGTATGCAATTCTTTCGATCGCAACACCAAGTACGGTACAGAAGATCATTGCAAGAAGTACCGCCACAAGCGGCGGAAGTCCTGCCCCTGTAATCGCCGTAATCGTTACATAAGCACCGATCATAATGACATCACCGTGAGCAAAATTCAGCATCTTTGCAATTCCATACACCATCGTATATCCAAGTGCAATGATGGCATACACACTGCCAAGACTAATGCCGTTAATCAAATAGGATACAAAATTCATATTCATCCCCCAATCTCCAATATTGTGATAAGAATCTTTTCTATTCTGAAAATGGATTGTGCCCATGCGCAATCCATTTCCCATGTATTTCTTCCTACTCTACAACTGCGTAATTGCCATCCGCAATCTTTACTACCATTGGTTCTTTGCTTGGCTCACCGCTTGCTTCCCATGTAAGAGATTTTGCAGTTACACCATCGATGGTAATCTCTGTCATTGCTGTTTTTAATGCCTCACATACATCTTCTGCACTTGTATCTGCTTTTACGTCACCTTTCTCCATTGCTGCTTTCAATGCGTACACTCCATCGTAAGCATCTGCTGCGAACTGGTTTGGTGTATGATCATATGCCTTCTCAAAAGCTGTTACAAAATGCTGTACTGCTTCATCATCGGAAGTCGGAGTAAACGGACTTAAGAACATTAAGTTATTGGCAAGATTCGCATCAAATCCTTCTACACCAAGGATACCGTCCATACCGTCACATCCAAAGAAAATCGGTTCAAAATTCATACTTGCTGCCTGCTGCAATACAAGGGCTGCTTCTGAATAGTAGAATGGTAAGAATACCAGTTCCGCGCCTGCTGCCTTTGCTTTCTGTAATTGTACAGAGAAGTCTTTGTTATTTTCTGACGTAAATGCCTCTGCTGCCACAATATCCAATCCTTGTTTTTTTGCCTCTTTTACAAATGACTCATAAATACCGGATGAATATACGTCTGAACTGTTGTAAATCACTGCTACCTTCTTTGCAAGTCCTTTCTCCCCAATGTATTTTGCTGACTCAAGTCCCTGTGTCGGATCCGAAAAACATACGCGAAATGCGTTGTCATACTGCACACATTCCACTGCTGTTCCGGATGGCGTCAGTAAGAACATATTGTCTGCCTGTGCAACTTCACCGACCGCCACACAAGGAGCTGAAGTTACGGTTCCAAGAAGTGCCTGCATTCCCCAGTCTTTTAATGTATTATACGCATTCACAGCTTTCTCTGAATCGTTCTCATCATCCTGAAAATTGAGTTCTACTTTCACTCCATTGATTCCGCCTGCTTCATTAATTTCTTTTACCGCAATCTCTGCTCCACCCTTTACATCATTTCCATAAATTGCCGCATCACCGGTCAATGGTCCGATGGCTCCGATTTTGATTACATTACTTTTTTCCTTTTCCTTACCACAGCCGGTTACCATCGTCATTGTCATTGCCGCCGCCAATGCAACCGCCAAAACTTTTTTCATCTTCATAATCTCATCCTCCCAACTAAACAGAGCGCGCTCTGTATTTTTCCTTTTTTTGAATCATACTTGCAATCTCCGTAATTGTCAAGGAATTTGATCACTTTTACACAATAAAGTTATAAAACATCAACTTATGATAAAATCAATCAAGGATTTTTACTGGTTTAAACTTCAAATAGTCTCCTGAAACAAGCTGATACTCCACTTGGTTTACCATCCCAATGAAACTGTCCTGATACCTGTCTTTCCCATGACAGTGAGAATAAATCACCTGTTCCACTTTGTACTCCTCTGCTATTTCTGTGAAAATACTTTCTTCTTCCCCGATACTTGTGGGTGGATAATGAAGAAACATTATGTAATTCCGGTACCCATCCTTCTTCGCCATCTCAAAGGATACCCGAAGCCTCTCTGCTTCCCGCTTTACAAGTTTCTGAAAATGTTCCGGCGAATCCTTCCCCTCATAGGCATACCCTTTCGTACCTACAAGCGCATACTCACTATACGTATAGTAATTGTTCTGAAGAAAAGACAGCTTACCTTCAAACTGCTCATTTAGCTTTTCGGTCTTTTTCGCATCCCAAAACATATCATGATTGCCGCGAAGCAAGATCTTTCTTCCCGGCAATCTCATAATAAATTCCAGATCTTCCATACATTCGCTCAGATTTCTTCCCCAGGAATGATCTCCGGTAACAACAACCGTATCCGTCTTTTTTATTCTCTTTTTCCAGTTTTTTTCAATCTTTTCCGTATGATTTTTCCATTCCGGTCCAAATATATCCATCGGTTTATGCACCGTAAAAGATAAATGTAAATCTCCTATTGCATACAATGCCATTTTATTCCACCACCTTACAACTGATTTTCGTAATGTAATCTTTTTCCTCTTCCAAAGTCAGACTGTCCAGAATACTGTCCTCATAAAAATATTCTCCGATCTCCAATCCATATTCATCCGCAAATGCAAGAATCTTCCGGTATGTTTCCCCAAACTCCTGCCAGCTCCCCTTATGATAGACCCCGATATACTTTCCTGCTTCTTTCACAATACATTGTATCTTTCTCGGTCTTTTGTCCAACACCTCATAAAACACACTATATGCATCATAGATTTCTTTTCTTATATTTGTCAGTTCCTGACGATACCCGATGGAATACGGACTCTTGATCCCGTGTTCCACACAGTAATCATAGAGATTTCCCACTTCTTTTGCCCATACCTTATCATCCAGCACATCTGCCTTACGGCAGAGCAAATACCGCTCCGGCTCGTTTTGTATAAAAATTTCTCCCGTTTTTCTTTCCAACCCTATCTGTATGATTCTCTTTTTATCCTGCACCCACTCTTTTGCTCTTCTCAACCGCTTGATCTTTTCTCCTATGATCTGTTCCTCTTCTTCAAGCAGTCCCAACAATTTCCGCGGAGAACGCTTCTGCATATATCCTTTGATTTCTTCCAATGACACTCCAAGATCGCGCAGCGTATAAATCACTTCTAACGCTTCTAACTGCGCATAAGAATAATAACGGTATCCTGTTTTTTCTTCCTTAAATTCCGGGGAGAACAAACCGATTTCATCATAGTAAAACAAGGTATGTTTCGTCGTCCCCGCAAGCTTTGCAAACTCCCCGGTACTCAAATATCTTTCTTTATTCATTTTCACAACTCCTCTTGACTATCGGGTTACCCGATACTTTATCATAGCATTTGCACATAAAAAACACAAGAAACGGAGGAATTAGATTTGTCAAATTCAATTGCAAAAGATTTTAAATTTCTTTCCCTGCTCCGCTTTGCATTTCCTACCATGGTAATGATGGTTTTCATGTCCTTATATACCATTGTAGACGGTATTTTTGTATCAAGACTTGTGGGGACAAGCGCCTTATCTGCGCTTAATATTGTATATCCGGCCATCAGCCTTCTGATCGCAGTCGGAGTTATGTTTGCCACCGGAGGAAGCGCCATTATCGCCAGAAAACTCGGAGAGAAGGAAGAAGACGCTGCGCGGGCAGATTTCTCAACTCTTATTCTTACCGGCATCATCATCGGTCTGCTATTCCTGATTCTTGGAAATATTTTCGCCGAACCGATTGCAAAACTTCTCGGCGCCACGGACGCACTTCTTTCCGATTGTCTGAGTTACTTAAAAGTAAGCCTTTACTTCGCTCCGGCCTGCATATTACAGCTTTTATTTCAAAGCTTTTTTGTAGCTACCGGGAAACCGATTCTCGGACTTACGCTTACCATTACAGGCGGATTGGCAAATATGGTGTTGGATTATGCATTTATGGGGCCTCTGGATATGGGAGTCGGCGCCGCCGCACTGGCTACAGGAATCGGACAGCTTGTTCCTGCTGTTTTCGGACTTTTCTATTTCTTTTTTGTCCGAACAGGTTCTATTTACATTGTAAAACCGCACTTTTATGCATCCCTCTTAACCGAGAGTTCTCTAAATGGCTCTTCGGAAATGGTGACAAACTTATCCAATGCCATCATTACATACCTTTTCAACATTATGATGTTGAAGTTCCTTGGAGAACCGGGTGTTGCAGCCATTACCATCGTGCTTTACGGACAATTTTTATTTAACGCACTTTATATGGGATATTCCATGGGTGTCGCCCCAGTCATAAGCTACAACCATGGCAGCCAAAATCATACCTTACTACAGAGAATTTTTAAAATCTGTATTGCTTTTATTTCCGTATCTTCCTTGATCATTACTGTACTGGCCTTGATTTCTTCTCCGTTTATCGTGGAAATTTTCACGCCGCGTACAACGGAAACTTACGGAATTGCAAAAACGGGATTTTTCTTATTCTCACTCAACTATGTATTTGCCGGAACCAACATTTTTGCATCTTCCATGTTTACCGCATTTTCCAACGGGAAGATTTCCGCGATCATTTCCTTTGTACGCACGTTCGGAATGATCGTTGCAAATATCCTGATTCTTCCGCAGCTTATCGGAGTCAACGGAATCTGGCTTGCGGTGCCGGTAGCAGAATTTTTCACAATCTTCTTGTCGATTTACTATTTCTATAAGATGCGACATGTATACAACTATACGAAATAGGAACCATTTCAAAAACAGGAGGTTCGGATGTGGCATTACCCATGCATCCGAACCTCCTATTTTGAAATTTGTCCTTTTTACTATATCTTTTCTTTCTTCACCGCTTTGACAAACGCTGCACATGCGCCAAACATAATGAATATGAACGGGAATGCTGCGGCTAACGATATCGTCTGTAACGGTTTTAATCCACCAGCCATAAGAAGACCGATTGCCATCACGGACTGAATGATACCCCACAGAATTTTCTTACTGTTTGGAGGATTGATCGCACCGTCTGTTGTCAGCATGGAAAGTACATATACCCCGGAATTCGCGGATGTAACAAAAAAAGCACACAAAGATATGATTGCCACAATCGCCAATACGGATCCCAACGGATATTCCTCAAGCACCATGAAAAGCCCAACTTCCGGTGTTGCCACAACTTCTTTCAACGTTTCAATTGCCATGGCTCCTGTTTCACCAAGATTAATTCCAAGGCTTCCGAATACTGCACCCCAGATACAAGAAGCAATTGCAGGGACAAGTACTACACCTAGAATAAATTCACGAATTGTCCTTCCCTTTGAAATACGGGCAATAAACACACCTACAAACGGCGCCCACGCAATAAACCAGGCCCAATAGAACAGCCTCCAGCTTCCAAGCCAGCTATTATCTCCATACGCGTTGATTCCAAGGGCATCCGGAATGAAATCCCCAATATACTGTCCCATTCCATTAATAAAACTATCTAAAATTTCAATCTTCGGTCCCACAAGGAAGCATACAACAAGAAGACCAACTGCAACATATAAATTCGTATCAGAAATAATTTTGATTCCTTTATCAATACCTGATACCGCTGAACCGATATAAAGCACCGATACGACCACAATAATTCCTATCTGTACAACTAATGTTGTCGGAAGACCAAACAAACGATTAAATCCCGCATTAATCTGTAGTGTTCCAAGTCCGAGAGAAGTAACAACTCCGGCTACTGTAGCAAACACCGCCAGAATATCCACTAATTTTCCAAGCCACCCATTTGCCAGCTTTTCGCCGATCAATGGTTCCAGAATAACACTGATTAGCCCTTTTTTATTTTTTCTAAACATAAAGTATGCTAATGCAAGACCAATCACTGCATAATTTGCCCACGGGAGAATTCCCCAGTGCATGAAGAATGACTTCATTGCAAAGTCTGCGGCTTCCGGTGTGGCGCCTTCTACGCCCACCGGATTCAGGTAATGTGTCAGCGGTTCCGCAACACCCCAGAATACAAGTCCTACACCCATACCACAGCCAAAAAGGAGTCCAAACCATGTCAGGTTACTGTATTCCGGTTTGGAATCATCGCCTCCAAGGCGAATCTTTCCAAATTTACCAAATGCCATATAAACAACAAATATAAGAAATACCATCATGGATAACAAATATAACCATCCAAAGTCTGTTGTAAGGAAATGAAATGCCGCATTGGAAACCTTAGTAAAGCTGTCATTTAATGCTACAGACCACACAGCCATAACGGCAATCAAAACAAGCGAAACAACGAATACTGTATTTCCTCCTTTTGATTTTTTCATTTACAATCCCCCCTTTTCTTATACTTTGAATACGGTCTGATCTTCAATATCTGTACCCAGAGATTCTACTGCTACCTTTGTTCTGTGCAGCCTTAGTTTCCACTGCTCTTCTTTCGTAGTCGCCGGATCTCCAAGAGGATACGGAATAGAGATCGTAGGTACGATTCTGTTGGATCCAACTGTCTTAGCAACCGGGATCAGATTACACATCTGTACGATTGGAAGACCGGATTTTTCTACTTCTTTTACCATCGTTGCACCGCAACGTGTACAAGTACCTCATGTAGAAACCATAATAACACCGTCTACCCCGTCTTCTTTCAGATGCGGAATAATTTCTTTCGCCATTCTTTCTGCTTCTGCCTGTGTTGTTCCTGTTCCAACTGTTGTATAGAAATATGGATGAAGACTTCCAAATACGCCTTCTTTTTCCAACTCTTTTAATGCATCTACCGGAGTAATAACATTCGGATCCGCATCTGCTGCTGCCGGGTCAAATCCAGCATGGATCGTCTTGTATTCCCCGCCTTTTAATACTGCATCACCGGAAATGTCATATCTGCCCCATCTTGTCGCAGATGCTGATTGGATATGATCCGGATTATCTACCGGAACAATACCTCCGGTATTTAACAACGCAATTTTTGCATGACTCAGATCTTTGATTGCAGGTGCAATTGGTACTCTGTCAAGTTTCGGCATTGGAAGTTCTGTCTCAAATGGCTCTCCGTTCAATTTCTTTACAAGCATTTCAACCATTCTTTCAGAAGCCGGTTTGCCATCTTGTCTCCATACCTGGCGACGTACTCCACGGGCAAAATATCCTTCTTCATCTGCACTTCCGATTTCTTCTCCGTTTAAAATTTTATTTGCTAAACTTACCATTGCCTTTACATCGGCACGCATTCTGGAAGCAATGTTTCCGCCTTTTAAGATGTACATATCCTTCTTAAACATATCTGCCCCAGGATTTTCTTCGTTAATTGATGTCAAAACCGGTACATGATATTTTTCTTTTACAGCTTTGCAAATTGTTCCACATGCAACTCCATATCTTCCCGCCTGAAAAGCAGGTCCTGCAAGGAATAAATCAAATTCTTTATCCGCAAGCATATCGAGAATTGTCTGAACAGCTTCCTCTGTATTGGAACCCATGAAATTATCTCCACAGATAATTGTATGGGTGATTTCTGCATCAAGACCTTTTGCAAATTCTAATGCCGGGCCAATCTTTCCTTCGTGAATCTCAGGAGCGAAATCTGCCTTATCCTCTCCACCGATCTGGCCGAAAAACTGATTGATATATAAAATCGCCTTTTTCATCGTAAGTTACCTCCTTAAAATTCTTTCATTGTCTTCGGTGACCAGCCGCATACCTGATCTCCACAGAACATTGAGTTATTTTCCATAATAATTGAACCGTCTTCTCTTACGGATGGTCCAAGTTTCTCATCTGCTGCCCATCCTCCGGACAATCCGTCACGTGCAAGCGCTTCTAATTCTCCAAGCACTGTTTCCATTGGTGGAAGTTCAATCATTTCAGAAACATTACCACATGATACAATTGCATCACATTTCTCATCTAATGTTACAAGTGGCTGTGACTGACCGTCACGACCTGTACATTCATTGGAAATACCTACTGTTTTTACCCCTGCGTCTTCAAGCGCCACAATACATCCTACAAAGTCTGCATCCGGATTGCCGTAACCTTCCTCTGCCACAACAGCACCATCTGCTCCAAGTGTATTGGCAATCTGTGCAACGTAAAGAGCTGCTCGTTCCTTTTGTTCCAAAGCAACATTTAAGTTTGACATAATTACACCAAGGAAATTGATTGTCTTTCCATGCTCTTTGTACAATGCCTTAATATTCGGACAGTTTTGGAAATCATATGTTGACCATTTGGAAGATACCGGCATGAAGCTTCCTGATACGATTGCACCATCTAATACCTCATTTGGATGCATCACTGTCGGAAGCATACGGTTCATATCCCACCCGTAAGCCAGATCATTATATCCCAATTCTTCCATCTGAGACTGTGGCTGCATCACATACACAACGGAAGGAAGTTTCTCTGTCTCTTCTCCACGTTTGATCATCGGTCCCAAGTCAAATACTTCTGTATCTTCCGGCTTCAACTCTTTCACACAATTGGCAACATATTCTGCCAATCTATGTCCCGCTCTTCTTAACGCATCATTTTTCTTCTGCTGCTCATGTTTTTCAAAGTCTTCATTTGTATCTGCAACAAGTACAATGTTCATCAATTGACCAAAAAGCGTATATTTCTGGCCCTCTCCACTCATGTCAATCACACCATCCTGGAATCCGCCCCAGTGTCTTCCTACGACAAGAACACTACAGTTTTTCAATGCATATGTTGTACCTTCTCCGGCTCTTGTCATATCTCCCGTATATCCAGGAAATACACTTCTTCCATCCGGACGTACACGTGGTTCAATCGCCTCTTTTACCGGACACATACGAATTTTGTCTCCCGGTTTTGCAATATAAAGTTCCGCTTCTGTAATTCTGTCATCTTCCATAATAAATTTCAGAGCTTCATCCTTCTGAATCGTTAAAAGTCCGTCTTTATATGACAATTCCTTGCCAAAGACAATATCCTTTACATAGAAATTCCCAATTTCCAGTCTCATATTTTCTTCCTCCTTTAAGATATGATTTTAGTGCAATATGCACAATTATCATTTTATCAAGCGCGATTGATACATTATTTATACCATAAAACTTATCACTAAGCACGCTTATTGTCAATAGCATTTTCAAATATTACTTATACTTTTTTTCTATAAATCTTGCTCTTGAATTTCTTTTTTTCACGTACTATACTATTCAGATAGCAATAGACTAAGGAGGATTGCATATGATCGATTATGCAAGTGACAATTCAAAACGTGAGAATCTGATTCATTTCATTCAAGTAACTCAAAAGTTATTGGAAGACGAAGGATTGAAAAGTATATCTATCCGCAAAATAGCATCCAATTCCGGTTTTCACAATTCGACAATATATTTTTATTTTAAAGACTTAGACGAGCTCATCATGCTTGCTTCCATTAAACGTTTTCAGAAATATAGCGAAGAACTTGAGCGGCAAAGCCAGAATCCTGATTCCTATGAAAAATTCTATGCTATTTGGGAATGTTTCGCTGAATCTGCCTTACAATATTCTTGTACTTTCTACAACTTCTTTTTCGGAAAACATAGCGATGATCTTCCTACGTTTTTAAACATTTATTATGATCTGTTTCCGGAAGAACGCAACAAATTCAGTTCCGATATTGAAGCCATGTATTTTGGAAAAGATTACACAGAGCGGTGTAAGAAGATTTTGATTCCACTGATTGAAGATTCGCGTACAAGAGTAACAGAAGAAAATCTGGATATTGTAACAGATATCACAGTCAGCCTTACAAAAGATCTGCTCGGCAGAAAATGCAGTAACCCGGATATTTGTTCCGATGAGCTTCAGAAACGCATGTTGGATATCTTACATTTTGTCATTGATGAAACATAAAAATTATAGGGCAGAATTACCGGAAGTTTGAAAAGGCACATCCCGGATTGTAAGCAGCCTACAAGGTCACGGGCAAGCCCGGACTTTGGCTCGTTGCCATTACAAAAAAGAAAGTCTCAAACAAGAGTTTTAGATGCGTGGGTAACGCAGCATCCAAACCTTTTGTTTTGAGACTTTCTTTTATTTATTCTAAAACTTTTATCCGTTCAAGATAACTTTCTTAAGTTCCAAATTCTGATCTAACAGAACAAGATTTCCTACTTTTCCCGCTTTGATCGAACCGTATTTATCATCCAGTCCTACGCTCTTTGCCGGATTGATCGTTGCTGCCGCAACTGCTTCTTCAAGGGGAATCCCCATGTTCTGTACCGCATTTTTCATGCAGTCCATCAGATTCGTAACAGAGCCTGCAAGTGCGCCGCCTTCTGTGAGGGTCGCCACATTGCCTTTTACCGTTACTGCCTGTCCTCCAAGTGTATACTGGCCGTCCGGCATACCTGTTGCACGCATGGTATCACTAATCAGCACAACCCTGTCTTTGAACATATCAAATGTAGTTCTTACAACAGACGGATGAATGTGAACTCCATCTGTGATCAGCTCTACCATAACATGTCCGCTATCATGTGCAGCTCCGATCACTCCCGGTGCACGATGTGTGAAAGACGGCATTGCATTATATAAATGCGTTGCATGATCCGCCCCTAAATCGTAACCTTTTTTGGCTGTATCATAATCAGAAAGTGTATGCGCAAAAGAAATATGAACCTCATTATGAAGTTCCTCGATAAATTCCATTGCGCCCTCTTCTTCCGGTGCAATGTCTACAAGACGGAATAATCCGTTTGCTTCTTTCTGAAGTCTTCTAAACATTTCCACATCTGGTTTTACAATATGAGTGGCTGCCTGTGCGCCCTTTTTCCCCGGAGAAATAAAAGGACCTTCCATATTGATCCCCGCAAGATGTGCACCTTCTTCATTTTTATATGCTCCGGCTGTCTTCGCAATCTTCATCAATTCTTCTTCCGGTAATGTCATAGTTGCAGGTACGATGGTTGTGACACCTTGAGATGCTTCATATTTCGCGATCTCACGAATTGCTTCTTCTGTACCGTCACAGAAATCATAACTTACTGCTCCGTGAAAATGTACATCTACAAGTCCCGGAATTGCGTAACATCCGTTTCCATCGACTACTTCTTCATGATTGGATGCCTCCGCTTTGAAAACTCCGTCTTCGATGACAATTTCTCCCGGAACAAATCTTTTATCTTCTGTAAAAACTTTTACATTTTTAATAATCATGGCATTATTCCTCTACTTTAGAGTAAGCTGCTGCATCACATACAACGGTTACATCCGGATGGAACTGTAAGATAGATGCAGGAACGTTTGGTGTAACAGGTCCGAAGAATGCTTTTTTCACGATTTCAGCTTTGTCTTCACCACTTACTACCACTACGATTTTCTTTGCGTTCATGATTGTTCCGATTCCCATTGTGTAAGCCTGTTTTGGCACATCATCTGCAGATGCGAAGAATCTCTTGTTTGCCTCGATTGTACTTGGCTGCAAATCTACGCAGTGTGTCACTTTATCAAACTGCTCTGCCGGTTCGTTAAATCCAATATGTCCGTTATGTCCAAGTCCAAGAAGCTGAAGATCTGCTCCACCATAAGATTTGATCAGTTCTTCATAGCGTGCACATTCCTTTTCTGCATCCGGTTCCATACCATTTGGTACATTGGTGTTTGCTTTATCAATATTAATATGATTGAAAAGATTGTCATTCATGAAATAATAATAGCTCTGATCATTCTCTCTTGGAAGTCCTTTGTACTCATCTAAGTTTACGGATTTCACCTGTGAAAAATCAAGATCTCCATTCTCGTACATTCTGATCAACTCTTTGTATGTTCCAATCGGCGAAGAACCTGTTGCAAGACCAAGCACACAATCAGGTTTTGTGATCACCTGTGCTGCGATGATATTTGCCGCCTTTCTGCTCATCTCATTGTAATCTGCTGTCTTTAAAACTCTCATCTTCGTTACCTCTTTTCTTATAATCCAACAATATTTGTTACTATTTTTCATATAGTTCCTTCCAAACTATATCACATTTATCTATCTTTCACAAGAAAAGAGGAAAAAAGTGCAAAAAAAGGATGCGACAATGCACATCCTTTTCACCTTTATGATTCCTTTCCGAAAATTGCCGCCAGCACTGCGGAAAATACCGCCGCCACAGGCCATATGATCCAACTTCTTCCCCAATCCATCGTCCAGAAACTGTATGCCAGATAAATAGCTACAATCAGAGGCCAGTAAATCGCTTCCCATTTACTGTTTTTCTTTGCCGCTGTCTTTTTCTTCACTGTATAATCATTTTCCTGTAAAAGCTTATCGTAACAAAGTCTTACCGTCATTACACGTATCAATATATGAACAGCCACGGATACAATTACTAAAAGTCCTGCAAGACACCACATAATTACAATATCTTCTGCACGTAATGCTGCCCCGGCGAACAGTGGCACCGCACTAAGAATACAAAGCGTTACTCCAGCTAAAATTCCTGTTATATATTTCTCTGTATGCGCCTGCTTTCTCTCTTTCACAATTCCGGCAACACCGTATTCCAACTCTATCAGTTCTTTCTCAAAGTATTGATACCGTTCCATTCGCATTCCAACCACAATGAAAATAATGACTGCCAAAGCTACAATAAGAAGTAAAATAATCAATCCCATTCCGCCTGCCATATCTTCTGTAATCGGAATCCGTCCTGCCTCCGCATATACTCCTAGCAACAATAATACTACCGGAGACAAAATGCACATAGATACACCGATTGCTATCCTTTTTGCTGCATACGCACTATCTTCCATATAAGATGCCGCTTCTTCAAGTGAGACTCTTCTTACCGGTTCCCGGGAATCTGTTACAGATTCCTCCAACGTTTCTATCGCAAGAATTTCTTCCTGCTCTTCCATCTCCTCTTTCAATAAATAGTCTGTGCTCACGCCGAAAATCTGACTCAATAACAAAATTTTATTCAAATCAGGAATCGAAGTTCCGCTTTCCCATTTCGATACGGATTGTCTGGATACATGCATCTGCTCCGCAAGTTCCTCCTGGGACCATCCGTTTTTCTTACGAAGCTGCATAATCTTCTCTGCTAAGATCATATGATAAACCTCCTTCATTTTCGCTTTCTATTCTCTGTCTTGTACACGATATCGTTATCATATTTATAGCAGACATTTCAATTACCTGCTACCAAGCAGACTTTGAACTTTGTCAACCGACAGTTGCAATGCCCATTTTACAAGGTTTTCCGGCTATCCTTTATAGTTTCAGCTTTGCAAATGCATCCGCGAATGCAGTGTTGACCGGCTCTTCTTTTTGCTGACGTAAATACTTCTGTACATCTTTTTTGCTGACTCCGGCACCTTCTTTTTCTCGTCTTTTCTTAAATGCAGACAATTTTTCTTTGTAACCGCATCCACATACGAACTGCTCTTCATCACCCTTCTTGATGATTTCCATCTTCTTGTGACACTGGGGACATCTTGCATTGGAAATGCGTGCGATAACCTCTTTATGACCACACTCCCTATCCTGGCAAACTAACATTCTCGCCTGTTTACCATTGACCGACAGCATCGGTTTTCCACAAGCCGGACATTTCTTATTCGTTATATTATCATGACGGAATTTGCCGTCTCCCGTTTTGATCTCATCAATAAGATCAACAGTATATTCTTTGATTTCCTGAATAAATGTATCTTTCTGTAATTTCCCTTTGGAAATGTTTGAAAGCTTCATCTCCCAGTCCGCCGTAAGTTCCGGCTTCTTCAGATCTCCCGGCACCAGTTCCAAAAGTTGTTTCCCCTTGGATGTAATATAAATCTCCTTGCCACGAAGTTCCATCAGAAATGAATGGAACAACTTATCGATAATGTCTGCTCTTGTTGCAACTGTTCCAAGTCCTCCGGTTTCACCAAGCGTTTTTGCTGCCTGCTTATCTTTGGATTCCATATATTTCACCGGATTCTCCATAGCCGACAATAAAGTAGCTTCATTAAAATGTGCCGGCGGCTTTGTCTTACCTGTTGTCACATGAATCTGTCGAATTGGAAGTCGGCTTCCTTTCTGTATATCCGGAAGCGCCTGCTCGGATAATCCTTCCTCTCCATCTGCCTCCTCGTATTCATACACTGCCTTCCAGCCCATTTCCTTCACAATTTTTCCTTTTGCCGCAAATATTTCTCCTTCCACCGTTCCATGAAGTATTGTCTGCTCATACTCAAACGGCGGATAAAGTACACTAAGAAATCTTCGCACAACGAGATCATAAATCTTACGTTCTTCATTCGTCATATGGTCAAGTTGTACATACTGTTCCGTTGGAATGATTGCATGATGGTCACTGACTTTCTTATCATCCACAAATGATTTATTTACTTTCAAAGTCTTCATGATCAAACTTCCTGCCAGTTTCTTGTACGGTCCGACTCCACATGCTTTCAGACGATCCTTGATCGTATCCACTACATCCGTTCCGATATATTTGGAGTCTGTTCTCGGATATGTCAATACCTTATGATTTTCATAAAGTCTCTGCATAATATTCAGTGTTTCTTTTGCCGAAAAACCAAAGCGTTTGTTGGCATCTCTTTGTAGCTCTGTCAAATCATATAATCCTGGCGCAAAAGATTTTTTCGAAGACTTTTCCACATTTTCTACTATAATTTCTTCTGTTTTCAACTTCTGTTCAATTTTTTCTATCCGCTCTTTAGAAAATGTACGATAACTTCCAGACTTCTTGTCCTTCCACGTCCATTTCACATTTCCCGCCTGCATAACAATCCCATAATATTCTTCCGGTTTGAATGTCCGAATCTCCTCTTCTCTTTTTGCAATCATAGCAAGTGTCGGGGTCTGTACACGCCCACAGGAGAGCTGTGCATTGTGTTTACATGTCAGCGCTCTTGTAGCATTGATTCCTACAAACCAGTCTGCCTCCGCCCTTGAAACTGCTGCTGCATACAGGTCATTATATTTCCGTCCATCCACAAGCTTTGCAAATCCTTCCTTAATCGCCTTATCCGTCACAGAAGAAATCCAAAGACGCTTAATCGGCTTATGGCAGTTTGCTTTCTCAAGAATCCATCTTGCAACAAGCTCCCCTTCTCGTCCGGCATCCGTGGCAATGATGACTTCTCCTACATCTTTACGGAAAAGTTGTGCTTTCACCGCATTGTACTGTTTCGCCGTCTTCTTGATCACAACAAGTTCCATTTTTTTTGGCATCATCGGAAGTACTTCCATGCTCCATTCTTTCCATTTTTTGTCATACCCTTCCGGATCTGCCAAAGTCACAAGGTGCCCCAATGCCCAGGTCACAATATACTGACTCCCTTCGATAGCTCCCGCTATATTTTTGTTACATTTTAATACCCGTGCTATATCCCTTGCCACAGATGGTTTTTCCGCAATTACTAATGATTTCATATTTTTGTTTCCTTATTTTCTATATATTTTTTCATCGTTTCTCTGTCTGATCTACATTTTAATATTCTAAATACTTGATGTGAATAAAATTCTAATTCAATATTTCTATACCTCATACTGATATGCAATTCTAGGACTTCCATCTCCCATATATACAATGCCGCATTTTTGGAATCCTGCCCTTTCTATCAAATGCTGCATTGTCTTATTGTCTTCATGTGTATCAATTCGAAGATTCTCAATCTGCTCTTTGGCAAAATCAACCGCTTCCTGAAACACCCCTTTTACCTTTCCATTTCCTGCAATGCGATGAATCGTTCCATACGGCTTATCATTCAGCCACTGTCCGTTTTCAATATAACAATAATTCGGGTCGTTTCCAATTACAAAAGCAAAAACACCATAGATCATCTCATCATTGCAGCAAACATAAAGCTGGCTTTTATCGATATCTTCCTGAAAGTCTTCCTGTCCCGGGTAAACCCCTGCCCATTGCGTTACATTTCCACTTTCTTTCATATACTGCTTCGCTATTTTTACAATTGCAAGAATATCTTCCATATCTTTTTTATCCGCCAATCGTATCATTTTATTTTCTCCTCCAAGCCTTCTTCCAAAACTCTCTTATCTTTTCTTTATAAGTTATTTTATCGAATCTGTCAACAAAGTACATATCAAATTGGCACGGAAGTGTTCGGAATAATTTTCCAAACACTCCCTGTCTGTTATTTATTCATTCTTTTCGACAAGATTCCCTTTCAGCCTGTCCGAGATTCCTGTACGGATTCGATTTAACAGATTACCCATGTGAAAACTTTGTATGCAATCAATCAGATATGAGGAAACCGTAACCGTAATGATAGAGAACACGATCTTTGAAAAACGAATGTACGTCAGTGAAAGTCCTAATACAACAAGATCCGTAAAAAGATATGAACGGGATAGCCGACAATGGGTAAGTTTGGAAATAGTGAGAGCCAATGCATCATCTCCTCCTCCCGATCCACCTTGCCGGACAATGATACCTATGCCAATTCCAACAAAAATTCCTCCACTAATAGCTGCTAACAAAGGATAAGCCGACAAGTCTGGCAGCATTGGAGGAAACAGTTCCCAAACTTTATAGAAAAGTGACACACTTAAAGTTGAAATAATTGATATTTTAATAAACCTTCCACCCAAGTACTTAAATGCCAGCACATAACAAATAATATCTAATACCGGCGTGATATAGGCAGGCGAAACGCCAAGCCAATGTTCCACCAGAAGCATCATTCCAATGACTCCACCTTCTGTAATTCCGGTTCGCTGATGAATATTATGTATCCCAAACGAACAGATTAAAGCCCCAATCATGATCCAAATTATTTTTCGCAAAGACAACCCTTCCGTTATTCTCTGACAACAAGCAACAATTTTATGTTTTAACATATACGTTCTCTCCTATTCTTTACTTTCTGTAAAAACAGTATAAACCATATAGTAACTATAATGACAAGAGGGAAAATTTGAAACATGCAAAAATCGACGAAAAGTTCTTTCCAGACTTCCGTCGATTTTTATAAACAATGTACTTTATTTAACCATCCGATTTTTTTATATAAAACATAATTTTTGTGATGTACTCGTTTTCATCGTGAGTTGTGATGTAGTCATTGATACAGAACTCATAGGAATCAGATATGATCTGCAGGGAATGTAATCTACAATAATCTAGGATTTTTTGATAAGAACGGCCAATCGACAAATAATCCCCCACGTGATAGATGCTTACACACTCCCCGGCAGGCAAACACTTGATGTTGCCCTCCTGATTCGTTTCTTCAATTGGAAGAAACGCAAATGTAGCTTCTGTAAATCGCTCTTTCAGAATATGTTCAAGAGGGACAATCACACCACATTGGAAAAAGATTGGCAATTCATTCTGAAAAGAATCCGCAAAACATTTTTTCGTCGCAATACTAATTTCTCTCGAACCGTATGGCTTTTCCACTTCACCGACCAAAATATGCTGTTCATTCGTTTTCTCAATAAAAACTTCATTTTCCTTATCCCGGTATATTTTCGTATCCTCCATTTGCGTGCATCGGTGCAATAGTCGGTTACGGATCAAGCGTAGTTCTTGAATCTGACGTTCAATAGCTGTAACTTGTTTTCTCATAGCGATCAGACTGCTGTCAATATTATAATGTTGCATATGCTCTCGGATTTCCGCCAGAGAAAAACCAATTTTTTTCATAATCAATATGGTATCCAAATAATCGATCTGCTGAGAACTGTAATAACGATACCCGTTATTCGGATCTACATAGGCAGGCCGAAACAATCCGATTTTATCGTAGAAGATCAAAGTCTGTTTGGATATATTCTGGTATTTCGACAACTCGCCGATTGAAAACAGATTCTCCATACTCTCCTCCTTGCACTATAACTCCTATATTCTTATCTCTATAAACATTGTCGGGATTTACAACTCTAGAAACTGTAACAATATTTCCAGCTTGAGTCTCGACATATAAGAATCCCATTCAATCTGTAATATTGTATTCAGCTTATCAATACGCTTTCTTATGGTATTAATATGAACATACATTTTCTCTGCCGTCACACTGAAATTCATGTTATTCTCCAAATAAATCTTTAATGTTCTAAGGAGTTCTATATTCTTCTCGTCTTTCATAAGATTCCGGTATTCTAAAAGCATTTTATCCAACTCTTCATCCGGAATCTGAAGCCAGGTGAATGGTCCTATCGTCTCATAATCCCAAATTTTTCTCTCCGGATAAAGTTTTTTCCCCATTTTCATAATCTTTCCACATTTTTCCAATGCTTCCTTCAATTGGGATAACTTCTTTCCTTCTCTGAGAACTGCGAATTCCAGCTCCATGTCCGGGCATTTTTCGGTGATCTTATTATAAAAGTCTAAGATTCTCTCCTGAATGTCTTCCTTTTTATGCTTTTCTGACTCCCAAATCTCTGCCAAAATCACTCCTGCATTTTCATCAAGAAATGCTATTTTTGAGTTTTTGGATATGCTGCTGCTTTGAAAAACAGTAATATACATTTCTCGCTTATCTCTTGCACTGATCTGCTCATTTTTCTGATGAAATAAAATACAGACATAGCGGGTATTCATGGAAATGCCCTGCTGGCTTGCCTGGTAAAGAAGACGTTCTTCATCCTCACCTGTGGAATGCATGGCAAGTAATACAAGGTTCTCAATTCCCATATTCCCGATGCTTTGGGCAATCACAATCTGCTCATATATAGCCTGAAGCAGAAGATAAGCGATACGGATCGAGTATTCGTCATAATAATCCAGAAATTCCCTGGATTCCATTACAACAAAATAAGCCTGAAGATTTCCTCCCGCACTGATCGGAATTAAAATCCAACTGACACGTGCTCCGTCTCTTTCTCTTTCGTTGCAAAGACGAATCCTCGTCATCTGGATATAATCACAAAGTGTATAACTGTTATGATCAATCTGAGGATCCCAATAATCACTTTCCTTCAATCCATATCTCTCCGAAATCCTTTTAAAGTTCGCGGAACTATAGTATCCTTCCTGCTCTCCCACATCGTATAGAAATGCCGGAAAATCCATTTCCACTTCTACTGCCTGAAGTATCTTTTTAATTTTCTGAACTTTGTATGTTGTATCTCCTAAAGTAAGCGCACCGTTCTTATGAATCTGAAACCGTCGGATCGTACGATTCATAACAATCGTATTCACCTGCTGCATCACTTCCATATATCCGATTTCAAACGGCATACTGATCAGTGGGATCTGATACTGGTTAAAAAGTCTTATAATTTCTTCCGGTATCTGTGACAAATGTCTTCCCCGCTTAATCATCATCCCTGAAATCGTCTGCATAAAACCTTCGTCAAACGCATTCTTTATGGAACCAGGCACCATAGAAATAGAATATCCGGAAGTGATAATCAGTTCTTTCCCCTTTGTCCACCGATACGCATCAGGGGCATCCATGATCGCGATTCCTTGCACTTCCTTATGCAGTCCTTTCTCACCGGCCACAATGTAAAAGTCCTTAAAAAATTCCTGCTCTAATAAAGTCTTGATCGCAATTCCCATGTTGCCCCTTCCTTTCCTTTTTCCTCTGTTATTTTTGCAAGTTTAACACTTTCTCTTATTTTTTGTCAAGCTATTTCACGCTTTTCAATTATGCGTGATTTTTCAGCCAATCCATTGCTGCCTTTGCATAAATAGCTGCTGCAGTCGGAAGGCATGTCTCATTAAACTTTGCATGTGGATTGTGGTGCCCTACCCACTCTTTCTCATCTTCTACACCGGCTCCGATAAAGAAATAACTTGCCGGAACCCTCTCTCCAAAATAGGAGAAATCCTCCGATCCCATTACATGAAATGTTGGATATGCCTTAAGTTCCGGATCCAGTTCTTTCACAGAATGAATGATCTCTTCATTTAACTCCACGTCACATTTTACTGCCGGGACATCATTCAGCACTTCAATCTCAAATTCCGAACGATACGTCTCAGCTACACTTTTTGTCACTTCATGAATACGACGAATTATGTACTCTCTGACCTCTGCTTTAAATGTTCTTAACGACCCTTCCAAAACTGCACGTTGTGGAATTACATTAAATGCACTTCCCGATTCAAAATGTCCAATCGTAAGAACCGCTTCTTCCATTGCGGAAATTTCTCTCGCAATCAGTTCCTGCAACGCAAGATACACGTGTACTCCGGTGTTAATCGGATCGATGCCAAGCTCCGGTGTGGAACCATGAGTTCCCTTTCCCGTCAAAACAATTCGAAAACCATAAACCGATGTCATTGGGTATTCTCCATAAATGATTTTCTTATTTTCACTATTTGGAGCTACATGCATTGCAAATGCAGCATCTACCTTCGGATTCTCCAAAACTCCTGCATCCAAAGCCGCCTTTGCCCCTTTAAATGTCTCTTCCGCCGATTGGAACAATAGCTTTACTGTACCTTTCAGCTCACCTTCATGCTCTTTTAAAAGTTTTGCTGCTCCTAGAAGTGTCGTTGCATGCATATCATGTCCACAAGCATGCATACAACCATTTTCCGATGCAAATGGCTCTCCTGACTCTTCTGTCACCGGCAGCCCATCCATATCGCTTCGAAGCATAAAGCATTTTTCACCGTTTCCGATCAAGGCAACAATGCAAGAACAATCCTCGTACACCGTATAGTTAATTCCCATCTTCTCCAGTTCTTTTGCTACAAACTCCACTGTCTTCGGAAGGTGTAACCCAATCTCCGGCATTTGATGAAGAGCTCTTCTCCATTTGCTTAACTCCTGTTGAAGTGCATTTGCTTCTTTTAATAATTGGTTCTCCATAACGCATTCCCCTTTCCACTTTTTACGCTTCATACATAGGTGTATAGTCCTCTTTCTTCTCACAAAACTCTCTCATGATCTTTTCCCGGATTTCCGGTTTCTTATACAAATCATATGCAATGCCAGCCATTACCTGCGCTGCACTCAGTGCACCCTTTGCCCCAATAGAGCTGCCTGTCGATGCCGTTGCCTGCCACGTATGCGGCGATACTGCCGCCGGCCAGCACGAGGTAGAAATCAGACACATTGGCATCATGTGACTTACATCTCCACTATCCGAAGAAGCAGTTAACGGATTGATCTGATACAAATCCCGCGCACCTAGCTTTGTAGACAACGGAAGCCCTTCTGTATCATATAACTTCCTTGCTCTTTCTACATTTTCACTTGCAATTGTACTTTCTAACTTTGATGCAAATTCCATTTCCGCTTCCGTAAATTCCGGTAATTCTGCTTCTTTCAAGTTCTCATATGCCAGATCTGCGTATGCATGATTTTCTAAAAGTTCACAGCATCCGTAATCAATTTTCATTTCCATGGATGTCTCTGTCATAAGACTTGCGCCTTCCGCCACTTTTTTCACACGCTCCAGAATTTCTTTTACATCAGAGATGTATGGTGCCCGGACAAAATACCAGGAACCTGCCCATGGCGGTACGATATTCGGAGAGAATCCTCCACTGTCCGTTGTATAATGAATCCTTGCCTTGGAAGTGACATGCTCTCTTAAGTAGTTGACACCTACATTCATAAGCTCCACTGCATCCAGTGCACTTCGCCCAACTTCCGGGGCAAATGCTGCATGAGAACTTTTTCCTTTGAATTCAAAATGTGCAGATGCACTGGCGAGATAGCCGCTGTCATACACCATATTTGTACTCATCGGATGCCAGCTGATCGCCATGTCGCAATCATCAAACATATGATAATAAGCCATCTTTACTTTTCCGGATAGCAACTCTTCTTCCGGACAGCCGTAGAAACGGATCGTCCCTTCTCCCCCTTCATTTTCCAGAAATCTTTTGACTGCAATTGCAGCAACTGTAGATGCCGAACCCAATAAATTGTGTCCGCATCCATGGCCTGCCGCCCCTTCTTTCATTGCTTCTTTCTTGTCAGACACCTTCTGTGACAAACCCGGAAGTGCATCATATTCACCAAGAATTGCGATCACAGGTTTCCCAGAACCATATTCTGCATAAAATGCATGTTTTAATTGCTCCTCATTTACAATGACAAAGCCTTCTTCAGATAACAATTTTCGAAAATAATCTGCGCTTTCTTTTTCTTCACCGCCTACTTCCGGATGATTCCAAAGTTTTTGGCAGCTATCCTGGCACAAAGAGTCTAAACTTTTCACTATTTGATGAACCTCTTTTTTTGTCATACCAATGCCTCCCCTATACTAATAATAAATCAAGCTTTTTTTGCTGCATTCTTTAATGTTGCAAGTCCGATTGCAATACTGATAAATACGCATCCCATCGTTCCAAGCCAATTAGATGCACCTGGCAGCCAATTGAATACGCCCATTCCAATTGCTGTATATAAAGCAATTGCAATAATAACCATGACTACACTGTGTTTTTTCATTTTTATTCCGAACTGAACGATCAGTGCTCCAAACAGCGCCGGAAGAAGATAATTAAGTGCTGAAATAACCGATTCCGGCAGCATTTCAAGAACAGACGTACCAAGGATTGCACCAATTGTCAATACAGATGTATTAATAATGATAGAAACTGCCATACCGATTGTTGCCACTACAGATCCCTTCTCGGTTCCCGGCTCAACTTCTGCTGCTACCTGCGCCATACTTGCACAAGGAATACGCATATTGGAAATATTTCCTGAAAGAAATGCCATATATGTTCCTGCAGGTCCCACTACCGGAAAGTAGGAAATCGGTTCTACGAACCAAAGCACACCAAATGCACTGGCTCCGCTTACAAATGCCGTAAGAAGCGCTGTTGGTTTCGGAAGCAATCCATAGAAAACTGCAAGCATGACTGCAGGTGCAAATGCAAGCAAAACACCAATATATCCTGTAAATTTACCAATTCTGTTTATTTTCGGCATATATTCATTTTTATAGAAATTGTTGCTCATATCTGTTCCTCCTACGTTAAATCAATGCTGTAATGATCATGGCGCCCAAAATTGTAATCGTCAGAGCCCATTCTCTTAACCAGCCGATATTTTTCTTCTCTGCAACTGTTGATAGCACGTACATAATTACAGCTCCTAATATACATGCGATTGCGTTTTTGTTTGCAGCGCTCATTGTTGCTGCATCCGCTTTCTGTATGAGCGAATAGATTGGTTTTGAAAGATGACTTGCCACCATTGCTGCAAACACACCGATGATGGCTGTGGATGCGATGGTTGTAAGTGTTCCTGAATTTCCCTTAGACAATTTGTGCTCTATTTTCTCCATTTTGTTCGCAGAAAATGTTCCGAACAGTACCCATCCTATAGAACAAAGAATCATAGTCCAAATTGCCATGGTAAGCGCTTCTTTTGTCATTGGATCCGTTCCCAATGTTACACCGACCGCTGATGTTCCCAGTCCTGCCGCAATTGACTCGAACATAACCGAACCGATCATAGACAGTCTCATCCATCCAACAGGCCCTCCTACCGTAACGAGAAGCGACAACATACCGCTCAAAACAACGATAGACGGCCCAATTGATGTCACCGCACTACTTTTCACCGCCTTCTTCATCTGTGTCTTCGTCAATCCAACTTTTTCTCCTGAACTATAAGCCTCCCTCATAAAAAGCACAGCCTGTATGATTACAAATACTACCGGAATACCGCAGGCGATCCACATAGGCAAGCTGTTTGCAAGTTCCATTACATCCATCATTTTTTCCTCCTTTTTCTTGTTTCCTCTTTTGTCTCATCATACGTTTTCTCAGAAAATAAAAAAATGAAAATATTTTCACTTTTCGACATTTTTCATTGCATAGTGAAAATATTTTCATTTTCTGAATTTTATTTATAAAATTTTGTCAGTTCTTCTATTTGTGCTTGTATCCTGTATAGAGTGTCATGAAAAGACAGACTACCATTGCCCAGGCCCAAAATTTATGATTTTTCATAATATCCGCCTCCTCTATTTTCATTTTTCAAAAGTAAGTCCTGCATGCTCTTTAAACTGATTCCAAGTGTTGATACGTTATGGAACAAGGCCGATGTAGTCGGTTGCAAAACACCGGCAACACCAAGCAGTATCAATGCCGCATTAAAGCCAACAATAAAATGATAGTTTTTCTTGATCCGTTTCATCAGACCATCACTCAGCCGTTTTAGTACAACAAGCTCATATAAGTCTCCTTCGATCATGATATCGGCTATTTCTCTGGCTATTTCTGCACCTTCACTGACTGCAACCCCTGCATCTGCTGCCGAAAGCGCCGGAGAGTCGTTGATTCCATCGCCAATCATCACAACCCTTCTTCCTTCCGCTTTTTCCTGCTCGATAAAATTTGCTTTATCTTCCGGAAGAACTTCTGCATAATATTCGTCCACACCGATTTTCCCTGCAATGGATGCCGCTGTTCTCTCGCTGTCACCGGTCATCATAACAATTTTGGAAAAGCCGCACTCTTTTAAGAGCCTTACAATATCTTTCGCTTCTTCCCGAAGTGGATCTTCAATACAGATCACGGCTGCCAGTTTATTCTCAATGGCAAGGTACAAATGCGAATACTCTACCGGAAGCGCATCAAACAGCGCTTCTTTTCCTGCAGGGACTTTACATTTTTCATCTTCAAACACAAAGTGATAGCTTCCGATGATTGCCTTCTTTTCATTGATCGTTGTAGAAATACCATGAGCAACCATATATTCAACTTTTGAATGCATTTCTTCATGATCCAGATGCTTGTTCTTTGCCGCACTCACAATTGCTTTCGCCATGGAGTGTGGAAAATGTTCTTCCATGCATGCTGCAATACGGAGCAATTCATCCGGAGTCTCATCGCAAAAAGAAACTACCTCTTTCACAGTAGGTTTCGCCTCTGTGAGTGTTCCTGTCTTATCAAATACAATCGTATCCGCCTCTGCAACAGCCTCCAAAAATCTGCCGCCTTTTACCGTAATATTATAAATACCGGCCTCCCGGATTGCAGAAAGCACCGAAAGGGGCATTGCCAGTTTTAATGCACAGGAAAAATCCACCATCAAAACAGATAACATTTTTGTGATATTTCTTGTAAACAGATACGTTAATGCAGTACCTGCCAACGTATATGGAACAAGTTTATCTGCCAAATGTTCTGCTTTTCCTTCCAATGCAGACTTTAATTTCTCCGATTCTTCGATCATGGTTACGATCTTTTCGAATCGGCTGGATCCTCCGGCCTGTTTCACGCAAATCGTCAATTCCCCTTCTTCCAGTACGGTTCCTGCATAAACAAAGCTTCCAGAAGCTCTGCGGACCGGAGCAGATTCTCCGGTCAGCGATGCCTGATTGACCATCGCTTCACCTTCACACACTGTACCGTCAAATGGGATGATTGTTCCCATGTGAACAGAAACCAAATCTCCTTCTTTCACCTCGGAAATCGGAACCAGAATCTCCTGTTCTCCACTTTTCAGCCATACTTTTCCTACATTCAGCGACATAGTTCTTGCAAGATCATCTACGGATTTCTTGTGAGTCCACTCTTCTAACAGTTCCCCGATGCCAAGAAGAAACATGATGGAACTTGCGGTAGAAACATCATTCCTCAGTACCGATACCCCAATCGCAGTTGCATCCAGAACCGGAACTTCTATCTTTCGTCTCCATAACGTTTTGAATCCTTCCCAAATGTAACCTACAGATTTACACGTTACATAACATGCACGCACGGGATACGGGAGAAACAATTTCCCCGCATAATGAAACACAACCTTCCCCACAAGCTTCTCTTGATATTTTGCATTGAGTTCTCTTCCCGAATTTTCAAGATATCCTGCCGGAACTTCTACTTTTTCATAAGAGAATTTCTTAAGCTCCTGAAAAAGATCCTTCCGTTCACCCTCATAGCATATGACCGCATCGCATGTGCGTTCGTATACTTTTGCAGACGTAACCATCCGGCAACTCCTTAGATAATAAAGAAGAAGATCCGCCTGTTCAAAAGTCATTCTCTTTTGCAGCAGATGGATTCTAACTCTTCCCTTTGTCTCATGTTTTACTACAAATCTCACGTTTCGTCCGCCTCTATTCTGTCACAGCTTCTTCAGAAACTTCTTCTGCTTCTGCACATTCCCCTGTGCATTCTTCTACAACTTCTTCCGCTGCAGCTCTTTCTTCATTGATGATTTTGGCTTCCTCGTAAATATCTTCCGCATTTTCCTGAATAGTTGTTACTGTCTTCATCACGCAGTCTTTCGCTCTTAATACGGCTGCAGTTCCCTTTGTATATACACTTTTTGCATCTTTGCTGCTCAGTAATTTCACACCTGCCGTACCAAAGAGAACACCTGCTGCGAAAATCCCTGTTTTCTTGAAATTAATACATTTAAAGCAATCTAACATAGTCTAAGTACCTCCTAAAATAATTTATTCCTAGATTATATGCTCAAAATTTAACAATTTCCAGTATTTTCCTCTTATTGATAAAATTTATCACTTTAGTATTCCTCTATCCCCCGGCATACAACACATGGCTGGATAACCATATGCTTCATTTTCTGTTCTTTGATATAACCTCCTGCTTTCAATCCCTCCCGAATCACCTTTTGAAATTCCCGGGCTGAGAGTCTGCACACAGATCCGTCATCGAGCAAAATAGCACATGCATTTTCTCCGTGACAATCCGCTCCACATTCTCCCCCGCATTCTTCCGTGATCTTATACATATTTTTTCGATCGATCGCTCCGATTTCCTCCAGTGTATTCAGCATCCTGTAAATCGTCGCAATTCCAATCTGCGGATCTTTCTTGGATGCACGATAATAAATTTCTTTGCAACAGGAACAATTTTCTTCCATAATGATGTCAAGCAGCATGATCCTTTGCTTTGTCATCCTACAACCACATTCCTTCAACTTCTGAATAATCATTTCCTTCTGCATATTCATTTACTCCTTATTTCGTCTTTTCTTCAGCTAAATAAGCAGCCCCAAGCGCTCCCGCAAATCTTCCGAACTCTGCGGGCATCACATATTTGCCAAGCTTTCCTGAAAGTCTGGATGTAAAATATGTACTGTGACTTAACCCACCGGTCAGAATCACTGTATCTGCCAACATCTGGCGCTGCGCAAGCTGCGCAACCTTAGCTACAACCGATTCAATTACGCCTGCTGCAATATCTTCTCTCGGTCTTCCCTCTCCAATATAACTGATTACTTCGGATTCTGCAAATACAGTGCATAAAGAACTGATTGGAATGATTTCTCCTTCCTTTGCCAATTCAAACAATTCATCCAATGTAATCCCAAGACGATTTGCCATAATTTCTAAAAATTTCCCGGTTCCGGCAGAACACTTATCATTCATAAGGAAATCCGTTACCACGCCATTTTGTACCTGAATGATTTTCGTATCCTGGCCGCCTACATCAATGATCGTGCAATCTCCTCCCGCCAATTCTCTTCCGCCTCTTGCATGACATGTAATTTCTGTAATAACTTTGTCCGCAAAGTCAACTGCCACTCGTCCGTATCCGGTAGCAATGACAATCGTATCTTCCGCCTCTACATCAATTCCGGCAGATTTCAATCGTTCTTTGATCGTGATCGTCGTTTCCTTGCTGCTCCATCCGGTAGGCAGTACAAAATACATATCATTGTCTCCACGCACTACGACTTTAGAAGCAGTGGAACCTATATCAATGCCTACGTAATTCATGTTTCTTTTCTCTCCTTTAACAATATATGTCTCTGTTTGGATTCATATCTTTTTCAATATCTACAATTTTCAATATTTCAATCTGATATTCTTCTACACATTTTTTTACAATTTCCGTATCTTCTTTTTTTATAAGAAGAGAAATGCCGCAACAGGTACTCGCAACTCTGGGAGTCGGAGCGATCACCGCCCGGACTCCCAGTTTTTTCAATTCCCTGTGTAAGCGCATCCCATTGTCATGATTCGGAAAAAGTACATAAGTTTGTATTTCTTTCCTTTCATTCATTCTGCTATCCGCCTTTTAATTATTCAACATCTCAATAAATGCACTGATTCTTGTACGAAGCTGTTGTGCATCGCTATCTGTATAGTCTGTTTCAATTCCAAGAACCGGAATTCCTGCTTCTTTCATTGCTTTTTCTACATGATAGCCTTCTGTATCATACAGACTGCAGAATTTTAAGTTCACATCAATAATTCCGTCTACTTTATATTCTTTCGCAAGGCGGAGAATATCTTCAATTCTTCCAGTGTTCGGTGTGAAGCATGCGCAGTTGATATTCATATATCTTTCGGAAAGCGCTGTAATCTGCTCCTTTACCGTCTCTTTTGTCTCATCCACAAGTTTCTCAAAGTAACGGGTGCCTGTACACATTTCTTCACATACAACCGCTCCCCCGCTCGTCTCTACCAGATTATGCAACTTCCAGTTTGGAATCGCAAGCGGTGTTCCTGTCAGCATGATTCTCTTCGTTCCTGCAGGGAATACACTCACTCCATCCTTCACACGCTGATCCAGTTCATCACAAAGTGCATTTGTCATCTGTGTGAATCTTGTTGGATCATCATAGAATGCAATCTGCGAAATCAAAAGTACGTCTTTTCCGCTAATCGGAAGCTTCTCATTTTTTCTAAATTCATAAAGTCTTGCAAGCGCTCTTCTCTTATCATTGATGAGTTTAATGCTTGCGGCAAGTTTCTCTGCCGTTACTTGATTCCCGGTAAACTCCTCCACCACATTTTTAAAATCTTCAATTTCTTCAGCCCATGCTTTCACATCTTTTGTACGTTTCATCTGTGGAAGATTCATCACATGAACCGGAACATCTTCCGCTAAAATTTCCCATGTCTTTTTCTTCCCATCACAAGTTGTCTCACCAACATACATATCTGCAATTCTAAAAAATGGACATGTACGGTCAAGTCTTGCACCTACAGAAGCTTTGATCAACGGACATGTATTGGTCGGCAGTACTTTCTCACCGCCCGGTACCCAGAACTGAGATCCTCCGCAAAGTCCTGTAGCAATTGCATCTGCTGCAAATACAATTTCATCGGGTACATAGATACAGAATGTTCCAAACACTTTGCCGCCCTTTTTCTGATGTTCAATCAGTTCTGCCGGACGTACGCCGTGTATCTCCGATACTACAAAGTTATAATAATCCATCCCCTCCGGTCTGTTCTCCTGTGACAAATATACATCTCCAAAAGCTTGTGGAAGCACCTCGCAAAGTTGGTCATGCAGTTCCACATTCATTCCAAGATCTTCCCACATTTTGTGATAATCAGCCATTTCATTTCCTCCTTAAATGCCGTTCATATTTTCTAATAATATGATAGCATTTAAAAAAAAGCTCTTCAATTATCGAAGAGCTTTTCCTTATTGATTTTTCTGATTTACAGAATTCATTTATTCAAATTGTCTATAAGCATTCAGCCCCTCAAAAGCATGAAGACAAATATCGATTTCTTCCTTTGTATTGAATGCACTGAATGCAAATCTTACCGCTCCCTGTGGAAATGTTCCCAACGTTTCATGGGCCTTCGGCGCACAATGAAGTCCTACTCTTGTCATAATCTGATTGGTCTGCTCCAGTTCAAATGCCACCATGCTGTTATCCATTCCTTGAAAATCCAACGCTACGACTGCAACTCTATTTTCAAGCCCCGGTTCTCCGACCATTCGGATCCATGGAAATTCTCTGATGCCTTGCAGAAAATACTCCGTCAATTGCATTTTCTTTTTATGCATAGTTTCCACCGTCTCTTTTTCGATATAAGTAAGAGCCGCATGTAATCCGATGATTCCCGGGAGGTTCATTGTCCCGCTCTCATATTTATCCGGAAGGTATGTTGGCATTTCCAAAGAATCCGACTGACTTCCTGTCCCGCCTGCAATCAGAGGGACCAGTACTTGATCCAATTCCTCGGAAATGACAAATCCGCCGATTCCCTGTGGTCCTAGAAGTCCCTTGTGCCCGGTAAATGCCAGAAAATCAATGCAGCATTTTTCCATATCGACTTCGATCGTTCCTGCGCTCTGGGCTGTATCTACAGCAAAGAAAAGTTTGTGCTTTCTGCATATTTTTCCTACCTCTTCTATCGGAAGGATCGTACCGCATACATTGGATGCATGCACCATGATCACCGCTTTTGTTTCTTTGCGGATCAGCGGTTCAAAGTCTTCTGCACGGATTCTTCCACAGGAATCCCCTTGCACGACATCATATGTAATTCCCTCTTTTTCAAGCTGATGCAAAGGACGCATCACTCCGTTATGCTCCATGCTCGTTGTAATCACATGGTCTCCCGGTCTTAAAAGCCCTTTAAGAAACATATTGAGGGAATGCGTAATTCCCGGGGTAAAGATCACTTGTCTGGAATCTTTGGCATGAAACAGGCGTGCCAGTTTTTCTCGTGTCTCTAGCACAACCTCTTCCACTTCATAAGCTTCTTCATAGCTGCCACGATTGATGTTAAAAGCTCCCTTCGTCAGTAGTTCCGCCATCTTTTCCGCTACATGGGGAGCATTCGGAAAAGAAGTGCTTCCGTTATCAAAATAAATCCTGTTCATATCGAATCTCCATCAAACATAAGCCTTGTGCCGGGGCCGTGATCGCTTCTTGTGTCCGTTCTACTCCGTCAAGAAGTTCTTTCACTTTCTCCGGCTCATAGAATCCTCTTCCCACACGGATGAGCACTCCTGCAATGATTCTTACCATATTATAGAGGAATCCGTTTCCAGTAATACGAATTGTAATTTCCTCTCCCTTCTGTTCGATCTGAAGGTCTGTCACCGTGCGCACTGTCGTTTTCGCATTCGTCCGGATACAACAAAAAGAAGCGAAATCATGTTCTCCGACAATGTATGCCGCCCCCTCCCGCATTTTCTCCACATCAAGAGGAAAACTTACAAAACAATGATACAATCGCTTGGTCGGAATTATCACCCTGGAATTGATAATATGGTATTCATACGTTTTTAATGTATCCTGATATCTTGGGTGCCAGTCCAAAGGGACTTCTTCCGACTTCACCACCACCACATCTTCCGGCAAGCGCTGGTTTAACGCATAAGAAAAACGTTCCGGCGGAATACTGCTCTTCGTATCGAACACCGCCACATTTCCAAGGGCATGAACTCCCGAATCTGTACGACTTGCCCCAATCACTGTGATTTCCTCTCCCGTAAGTTTTTGGATAGCACGATTCAGTACTTCTTCAATTGTAATTCCATTTGGCTGGACCTGCCAGCCACAGTAATTGGTACCATCATAGGCAACCGTCAGCTTCACACGTTTCATATCGCTTTCCTTTCATCAGGTTTACTATTTAGCCAAGCTCAACCCTCGGCTTTGCAAGCCTATTCATTCTATATGTACATATTGACGCATGGCTGAATAGGAATCAAAATATCCAGATCTTAAACGGTACAAACCGTCCTACCCCGATCAGTATCACAAGATAAACGGCAGTTACAACATATGCCACATAATCTCTGTTTTTGTAAACGAGAGGTTTCATCTTCGTTCTTCCATCTCCGCCACGGTAGCATCTCGCTTCCATTGCCATTGCAAGGTCATTGGCACGGCGGAATGCAGATACAAAAAGCGGTACAAGTATTGGAATCATACTTTTGGCTTTCTGCACAATATTTCCGCTCTCAAGATCTGCTCCCCTTGCAATCTGTGCTTTCATAATCTTATCTGTTTCTTCCAGAAGAAGCGGAATAAAACGAAGCGCGATCGACATCATCATGGCAATCTCATGTACGGGAACCTTGATCTTATTTAATGGTCTTAACAGCCGCTCAATTCCATCTGTCAGTTCATTCGGTGTTGTAGTCAACGTCATCAGGGAGGAACCGACAATCAGATAGATCAATCGAAGCACCATATACACCGATGCCCGCAACCCATCTTCCGTGATTTTAATAAATCCAACGGATACAAGTATATTTCCCGTTGTTGTGAAAAACAGGTTGAATATGGTTGTGATCAGAAGAAGCAGAATGATCGGCTTCAATCCTTTTGTTATAAATTTGAATGGCACTTTGGATGTGCGGATGACCGCAACCAAAAATACGGTGCAGATCACATACCCAAGTACACTTTTGAATAAAAACAGCGAAATCAGGTACAATAGCGTACATACGATTTTCACTCTCGGATCGAGTTTGTGTATGACACTGTCTGTCGGATAATACTGTCCTATCGTTATATCTCTTATCATAATGCTTTCATAATCTCCTCTACTGCCTCATCAATGGTAGTTGCTGACACATCCACCGGAAAACCATTTTCCTTCAAGGCATGCATAATATAAGTTACCTGCGGCGCCGCAAGTCCTACTTCTTCCAGTTCCTTATAATGTGCAAATACCTCCTTCGGTGTCCCATCAAACATTTTGCTTCCATGATTCATCACAATGATCCGGTCTACATATTTCGCAATATCTTCCATACTGTGGGATACCAACAGCACTGTCATATCGCTTTCCTTATGAAGCCTGGCAATCTGATCCAGAATCTCATCTCGTCCCGCCGGATCAAGTCCTGCTGTCGGCTCATCCAGCACAAGCACTTTAGGGCGCATGGCAAGCACTCCTGCAATGGCAACCCGGCGCTTCTGCCCTCCCGAAAGCTCAAACGGGGACTGGTTATATAATTTCTCCGGAAATCCTACTGCCTCCAGAGCTTCTCGTGCACGCTTCTCACATTCTTCCCTGGAAAGTCCTTGATTTTTCGGTCCAAAGCAGACATCTGATAACACATCCACTTCAAAAAGCTGATGTTCCGGATACTGAAATACAAGTCCTACCTGACTTCTTAACGCCTTCATATTGTAACCGTCTGCATAAACATTTTCCCCATTGAAATAGTAGACGCCGTCTGTTGCTTTTAAAAGTCCGTTCAAATGCTGGATCAGAGTGGATTTGCCGGAACCCGTATGTCCGATGATCCCCACAAACTGCCCGTGCGCAATTTCAAGATCTACATCTTTTAATGCATGCTTCCGATAGGTTGTTCCTTCTCCATATATATAATTGATTTTTTCTAATTTGATTGACATAATTCTTCTACCAACTCCTCTGTACTGAGAATTCCGTCTGTCAGTTGCACACCTTTTTTCTGAAGTTCATGGGCAAGCAATGTAACCTGCGGAACATCTAATCTGTATTTCTTCAACTCTTCTACACGACTGAAAATACTTCGCGGAGTCCCCTCCATCACAACATGTCCTTTGTCCATGACAATGACGCGGTCCGCTCCCACAACTTCTTCCATATAATGCGTAATGAGAATCACCGTTACATGCTCCCGTTTTCTCAGTTCCTCCACTGTCCGAATGACTTCTTTTCTGCCACACGGATCCAGCATAGCTGTCGGTTCATCCAGCACAATGCATTTCGGATGCATGGCAATCACACCTGCAATGGCAACCCTTTGTTTCTGGCCACCGGATAGTTTGTTCGGCGAATGATGTCGATACTCAATCATTCCAACCTGATTCAAACTTTTTTCTACTCTTTCCCATATTTCATCGGTTGGAACACCAAGATTTTCCGGACCGAATCCCACATCTTCTTCTACAACTGTCCCAATGATCTGGTTATCCGGATTCTGAAACACCATTCCGGCAGTCTGACGTACATCCCAGATGTTATCCTCGTCTTTCGTATCCTTCCCATTTACCCACATGGTTCCACCTGTCGGCGTCAAAATAGCATTCATCTGCTTTGCCAATGTGGATTTCCCGGAACCATTATGCCCGAGAATGGCAATGAACTGTCCCGGCTCTATGTCAAGATCCACTTCGTCGATGGCTCGCTGCGTGCCGATTACATTTCCTTCGTCATCCAGCTTTTCATATTCATATATCAGTTTGTCTGTCTTAATCATGCTCATAAGCTTTCCCTCTTTTTCACACTGTTGTGTGTATTGTACTGCAACTATTTTGTATTTGCAAGAACCGGCTTATCTCTGTTTACAATGATGATTCCGATACTTACAAGTAACAGAGCCGCTAATGTTTTTATCGAACCAATCTGTTCGCCAAGTAAAATTGCGGATAAAGCCACCCCGAATACCGGAATACTGAATGCAAATACCGTAACCTTCCCTACCGGATTGTATTTGAGAAGAGTTGTCCAAATGCAGAATGAAACCGTTGTCAAAAGCGCCAGATATACAAGAAGCAATGTGGACTGCACCGTGAATCCGCTTACCTTCCCTCCTGCAACGAATCCGATCACTGCTAAAATACCTCCACCAAACAATAGCTGGTAGGCTGTCAGTGTCATTGGCGACTCTCTGTGAGAAATCAGTTTTAATGTAACAGAACTTGTTCCATACATGACCGCACAAATAAACACAAATCCCTCTCCGGTCAATCTAAATCCGCTTCCCCATGCACCAGGTGCAATATTGATAATGATCACACCTGCAAATCCGAGCATGCATCCCACAGCTTTTTTCCATGTCATTTTCTCAGATTTGATCAAAAGCGGCGCCACAAGGATTGATACAAATGCGTTGGAAGCATTGATCACAGATCCTTTCGCTCCTGTCGTATTGGCAAGTCCGATATAAAAGAAAAAATATTGCAGCGTTGTCTGCAAAAGTCCCTGCCCCAACACATATGGTACGGAAGATTTCTTCATTGTAATGATTCTTTTTTCCACAATACAACCTAAAATCCATGTGAAAATCCCCGCAAGGAAAAAGCGATATCCTGCAAATAATATCTGACTTCCTACCGTTTCAATACAAAATAAATCGTAGCCAATCTTTACACATGGAAATGCACTGCCCCATAAGGCACAGCAAACCAATGCAAGAATGGCTACGACACCTGTCTTTTTCATAAAGTTTTCCATTGTCTTTCACTCCATTCTTTAATCTCCTCTATTCTAACGGAGAATGAAGAATTATTCAAGACTCGCTTGCAGAGTCTTGCCACAGAGTGTTTATCTCGCTCTCACACACCCGATTCCAAGACCTCCCGGTCCAATGTGACATCCGATACTCAGTGTCAGCGGATAATAAATAATCTTTTCCCCAGGAAATGCTTTTTCCAACTCACTTTTCCACATGGCAAGCATTTCCGGTTCCATATAAGTATTGGCAATCCCCAAATATAATTTTCCTTCTTCATGAAGCTTACAGAATCTTCCTTCTATATCCTTCTTCAAAGCCTTACACATCATCTTAAACGCTGCTTTCATTCCACGTACTTTTGCATAGGCGTCCAACTTCTCTCCCTGGATTGTCAGCACCGGCTTTATATTCAGTACCGTTCCTATGGCCGCTCCCGCTGCCGTCACTCTCCCGCCTTTTTTTAAGTATTCTAACGTATCGACTGCAATATAGATACTGGCATCCAAAGCCTCTTCTTCCAAAATTTTGCAGATTTCACTTCCCGACATTCCTTCTTCCGCCATAGCAAGTGCATCAAACACAGACTGTGCCTGTGTGACAGAAATTCTATGATTGTCCACCACATGCACTTTTCCGTTATAATCCTCCGCAAGCATCCTTGCACTGCCACAAGAATTGCTAAGTCCGCTTGTCATTGGAATATAAACGACTTCCTTATATTCTTTCAGAAGTTTGTCCCACATCTCCAGCACAATTCCCGGTGACGGAAGTGAGGATGTGATCTCCACACCTTCTGCCTGCTTTTTATAAAACTCCTCAATTGTAATATCTACTCCCTCATAATATGTGATTCCTTCAATTATAACAGGCATTGGGATAATATGAATCCCCAATTTCCTGCCTTCTTCCGGAAATATTCCGCAATTACTGTCTGCCATTATCGCAACATTTCGCATAAAATTATCTTCCTTTCCAATAGCTGACGCATTGACCGTTATTTTAACACATGTTAAAATTATAGCAAGTAAATGAATGGAGTCAATCTACAATATTTTACTTTTGTAAATTACTTATACAGATTGGAGAAATTGTAAATTATGGAAGATAGGCGCATCAAAAAAACGAAAAAGAACTTAAAAGCCACTTTAATTGAAATGCTGGCAGATATGCCTTTTGAACAAGTTACGATTACCAGCCTTTGTAACCGGGCTGACATCAGCAGAATTACATTCTATACACATTATAATGACAAATATGCCCTTGTGGACGATATTTTTCATGATATGATACGCATCGGCACAGATAAATACCGGGAAATGCAGCGCGAAAACAATCCGGAACGCAATTTTACCGCCAGTTATCGGAATATGCTATATACGATTCTGGATCTGTATTATGACAATTATCCGTTTTTCCGTCATACACGCCCGGACAAAAATCCGTTTCTTGCATTCTCTTATTATAATTATGTTCTAAAAACAGTAGAAACTTACACTGACCGCGAAGGCAAAACATTAAATCTTCGCTATTCTGCAAGGAAAATCGCCGGATTTCTCTGCTATGGTATTGTGGGATTTATCAACGAATGTCACGCCGAGAATATGCCTCTTCCCCAAATCCGCGAAGAAGCTTCAGAACTGCTCACAAATATTTTGACTTCTGATACAATCATAGAATAGCAGTTAATTGCGGTAATCCGTTGACAAACGATTTTCTCCCCGATACAATAAGAAAAGATACGAAATATAGAAAGGATGATTTCAAAATGGCAAATCCAATTGTAACATTTGAAATGGAGAACGGCGGAATAATTAAAGCTGAATTATATCCGGAAATCGCTCCAAATACAGTTAACAACTTTATCTCACTTGTAAGCAACGGCTTCTACAACGGCATTATTTTTCACCGTGTAATCCGCAGTTTCATGATTCAGGGTGGATGTCCAGACGGAACAGGCATGGGCGGCCCTGGCTACAGCATCAAAGGAGAATTCAACCAGAACGGATTCACAAATAATCTGAAGCATGAACCAGGCGTACTTTCCATGGCTCGTACTATGATGCCGAACTCAGCAGGCTCACAGTTCTTCATCATGCATGAAAACTCTCCACATCTCGATGGCGCTTACGCAGCTTTCGGTAAAGTCATTGAGGGAATGGACGTTGTCAATGCCATCGCCGAGACAGCTACTGACTTCAGAGACAAACCATTGGAAGATCAGAAAATAAAGACTGCAACAGTAGAGACTTTCGGTGTGGAATACCCTGCACCGGAGAAGATGTAAAAATTGCAGTAAATATCAGGGTGAAAAGGGCTTTGAATGAGCCCTTTTTCTGATAACTCCAAACTAAAATACTCAGGATTCCCATGCTACAACATTTGTATCTCTGAAATGCTGTGGTGTCACACCTGTATGTTTTTTAAATGTTCGATAATAGTGAGATAAATCATAAAATCCCAATCTTCGTGCAATCTCTCCTACCGGCACGCCCGATTGAATCATCATCTTCGATTCTTCTATTTTTCTCTGATTGATATATTCATTAATCGATAGTCCCACTTCTTCTTTAAATCTGCGCCTAAGAGCACTTTCTGATAAATAGAACTGCTTTGCAAGTTCTGTAACTTTAATCGTATCATAAATTTTCAAATTAATATATTGCAGGATACACCGGATCAATGATGATCTTGCCTGATTCGAAACACCATGAAGCTCTTTTGTAAAATGAAGGATCGCACTGTCTCTTGTAGCCAAAACACCTATAAATTCCGTCTGTTCCTCTAATTTCCTTATGTAATAGTTTCTTAGTCTGATCACTGATAAAATATCTTTCCCTACCTGAATTGCCAGTGATGCCAGCTTTTCCAAAATGATGATCGTATAATTCTTTTCCGTTTTCAGGGAACTGCTCATCAAAATCGGTAAGACGCTCGTTCCTAGTTCTGCAAGCCCGCTTTTTAGCAATTCCACATCTCCCTGACTCACAAGATTCATGATTTTATTCTCATAATAAAATGTATATCGTTCTACTCGAAATGTCTCGTACAAAGTATCTTCTGATGATTTTCGCACCAGCTCCAATTGATTTTCGGCCACTTGTTTATGCAGTTCCTCAGAATAGACCTCTTCCAAATTCATATCAAACAAAAAGCCAAGAAGAATCAGATAATCCCGAATATCTCCTAGCGGATATATCGGAAGAGAAGAATAATATTCCCAACACTCTTCTTCTGACAAAACTTTCTTGTTTTGCAATGTCAGATTGTCATATACATAAGAAAACTCTGCCCTGGTAACATTATTTATCCGAAATGCTCCAATTACAATCTTGACATCCCGGTACCAGAAGCATAAGAAAATTTCATTTAACATTCCACTGTAGAACTGCACAACTTCCTCTGAGATATTTTTTTCTTTAAATTTATATGAAATCGGATGCTTATAAATTGATTTGTAGCTTTTCAAAACCCGATTCGTATCTCTTTCCAATATCCATATGGGCATTTTCAACATTACATGCAACGCTTTGATTTTTTTTAAATCCTGTTCACTCAAATCCATATAATTCTCTCCTCTTCCATTTTCTATTCATCTGGTACTTTATTTTATTATTACATAGTCAGAATCGTTTTACCACATCGCTTTTTGAGTTGCTGAATAATTAAGAAATCCTATCCCTCTGTAATATATTCCTAACAAGACCCACAAGATCTTATTTTTAAATGGTCCTGTGGGTCTTTATTGGTATACTATTTTGATGACTTCAACATCATATGAAACACATATCTCTTAATAATTCTCTGCTTTTCTCTCAAAATATGCTTTGGGATGCGCACATAACGGGCACACTTCCGGTGCTTCCTCCCCACCATAGATATACCCGCAATTGTTACATTTCCAGCCTTTTGGAGCATCTCCTTTAAACGTTGTTTCTTCTTTCAAAGATTTTAAGATTTTCAGGTAACGTTCTTCATGTGCTGCTTCTACCAACGCAACCAACTCAAATTTTTCTGCCAGTTCGTCAAACCCTTCTTCTCTTGCCTCTTTCGCCATTTTTTGGTACATACTTGTCCACTCTTCATTTTCTCCTTGGGCTGCATCGAGCAAGTTGTCCTGAGGAGTTCCTATTCCATGAAACTCCTTAAACCACATCTTTGCGTGTTCTTTTTCTTGATTTGCTGTTTCTTCAAAAATATTAGCCATTTGCACAAATCCAGCCTTTTTAGCTGCTGAAGAATAGTAAGTGTACTTATTCCGTGCCTGTGACTCTCCTGCAAAAGCTTTTATCAGATTTTGCTCTGTTTTTGTTCCTGTATACTTTGACATATAAACCTCCTGCTATTTTATTTCCTTATTTTATTATGAGTTTACAAAACATCATCCTCTTCTTTTTTTCTTTTCTTGGAAAAAGTAACTCCCAATAAAGCAACTGTAGAAGCAGCCAGTGCGGATGCATATGCCGCTATATTTGCGGTATCCCCTGTTTTCGGAGCCTTTTTAGCAGTTGTTCCATTTTGTTTTCCAGCATTATTTCCTGCGCCTGTTGTCTTATCGGATGTTGCATTGTTGTGATTATTCTTATCTGTTGTTGTATTGTTGTGATTATTCTTATCACTATTTGTATCCTGGTTTTCATTCGGTTTCACAATTACCTGAACTTCTACAGTTTCCTTGCTTCCATCTGGATAAGTAATCTCCAGTGTTCCTGTATATTCACCTGGCTTTTGTATATTGATTGCCCCGTCCGGTGTTACATCCTGAATGATAGTTCCTTCAGGAAGCTCGTCTCTATTCACTACATTATCTGTCAAATCTGGTTTTTCACCTGGTTTGATCACTTCCGGTTTTGTCTGTGGATCATACTTCTCCGCATCGGTTTTCGTATCATTTACAATGATGTCAACTGTTACTCTATCTGTTGAATTATCAGGATATGTTACAATAATCGTTCCTGTTTTCTTACCTGCTGTTGTTGTATCCACCGGTTCTGCCCATCCATATGTTGTATTTTTGGGAAGTTCTGATTTATTTGCAATTCCATCTGCCGCATTTGGCTGACTTCCCTTATCAACAGTAATCGTCTGCCCTATCGGTGCATATGTATCAGACGCATTTCCATAATTTACCACCACCATGACTGTATCATTGGAGCCATCTGCATAGGTAACAACTACACTGACATTTTTATTCGTTCCTTCTGTTGGAATCGTTCCTGTCACTTCGATAGACTGCACTTTCTCTTTTGGTGCATCTGTTGTTACTACCGCAACAATTTCCTCTGCCGTGGCTGTCTCCCCATACGGTTTGTTGACAGCTCCTCCCTGTGCTGTATATTTCTCTGTATCAGTTGTTGTATCATTTACAATGATGTCAACCGTTACCCGATCCGTTGAATTATCAGGATATGTTACAATAATCGTTCCTGTTTTCTTACCTGCTGTTGTTGTATCCACCGGTTCTGCCCATCCATATGTTGTATTTTTGGGAAGTTCTGATTTATTTGCAATTCCATCTGCCGCATTTGGCTGACTTCCCTTATCAACAGTAATCGTCTGCCCTATCGGTGCATATGTATCAGACGCATTTCCATAATTTACCACCACCATGACTGTATCATTGGAGCCATCTGCATAGGTAACAACTACACTGACATTTTTATTCGTTCCTTCTGTTGGAATCGTTCCTGTCACTTCGATAGATTGCACTTTCTCTTTTGGTGCATCTGTTGTTACCACCGCAACAATTTCCTCTGCCGTGGCTGTCTCACCATACGGTTTGTTGACAGTGCCTCCTTCGGCTTCATATTTTTCTGCATCAGTTCTGTTATCCACAACGGTAACCTTTACTTCTACTTCATCTGTTGTTCCATCCGGATACTTCACTACTACTGTTCCCGTCTGCTCTCCTGCTTTACTTGTGTCAATCGGTGTCTTCCAGTCATACTCTGTATCTTTCGGCAGATCTTTCTTGTTTGCTATCGCATCGGATGCATTTGCCTTGCTATCCTTATCTACTGTGATATCCTGGCCCTGAGCTTCATATTTTTCTGCATCAGTTCTGTTATCCACAACAGTAACCTTTACTTCCACTTCATCTGTTGTTCCATCCGGATACTTCACTACTACTGTTCCCGTCTGCTCTCCTGCTTTACTTGTGTCAATCGGTGTCTTCCAGTCATACTCTGTATCTTTCGGCAGATCTTTCTTGTTTGCTATCGCATCGGATGCATTTGCCTTGCTATCCTTGTCTACCGTGATATCCTGGCCCTGAGCTTCATATTTTTCTGCATCTGATTTTTTCTTTACTGTAATCTTTACTTCCTTCTCAACCGCTGATCCATCTTCATTGGTGACTTTTACTTTCGTAACCA